>Ga0131853_10015201_pt1 | contig 14085 bp, 9 predicted proteins | sample TergutLab28metaG_FD_92764 | JGI IMG/M metagenome (GOLD analysis project Ga0131853, IMG submission 92764) | Labiotermes labralis P1 segment gut microbial communities from Petit-Saut dam, French Guiana - Lab288 P1 (version 2) (version 2) | ecosystem: Host-associated > Arthropoda: Insects >... | reverse complement strand
TTTTTTTTTTTTTTAATTAAAAAAAAAAAAAAAAAAAAAAAAAAAAAAAAAAAAAAAAAAAAAAAAAAAAAAAAAAAAAAAAAAAAAAATGGAGTCCATGTCAGAAAACAACAAAGGGACTTTTAACACTGAATTACTAACAAACAGACAAAAATAATCTAAAGTTTCAGAACACAATTATGTTTTGTTTTCACTTAATGAACACACATGTTTGAGACAGCAGTGCCTTATGTGATAATGCTTTACAATTATTTATGTACAATGGATCAAACAAATCCTTGTAAATCCTTCAGATAACAAGTTAAGGTACAGAAAAATTCCTTTACTCTGATGGCTGATAATTTGGAAATAACTGTGGCAAGGAGGCTGATACATAGGACACAGACTGATATAAACATGGAAAAGAGAAGCCTGAATGTCTCAAATGTGGGGCAGACTATGCAGAAAAGTAGTGGGAGAGCACTACAATTAAATTTGAACTGTCCTCATTCAAGTACATAAGCAAAAATATAAACTGCAAATTTAAGTATCCGTTCTTCTGGGACATGACACCACAACACTGGGTAAATGGTTCCCAACTTTTTGAGACCACTACAGCCACTACATGTTCTCCAAATGTGGTATCATGGACACCTCCATTACACCACTGCAAATCATGAAACCTCATACTGTAAACTTACTTTCTAATCAAATCTTGTTAATGTGATAAAACTATACCATCATTAATGATGTCATCATTCACAAAAATGTATGATTCAGATTAATCTATATCTCTCGTAAACATAATATACTGTGTGTGGTAGCTGAACTCAAAAAGAGAACATTACTAACATAATAACCCAAAATCTCACACAAACTGAAACTAAGTTCCACATAAAAACACACGCAGTAAACACTTTGCAAAGAACAACCAAATGAACCTCAATTTGAAGCATTAATACCACCTACAAATTGTATGTTTACAGCATTTCCTTCAGAATGTGAAAGCATAAGGGACATAAAACAACGGGAGTGACATTCTGCACGGTAATGTGGTTACATTGAAAGGGCTGTCTTTGTGCAGCCAGTGTACTTAGTACCATACATATCACCATCAAACTCAAACAATTTTAAAAATAATTGTTCGCATGGTGTTTCAACATATGCTGTACTCAGTTCCTTCCATGCAGAGCATAGTTCAGCCTTCATAATGATACCAGTGTGTTTACTGTTCCTGTTATTCTTGTTAAAGACATACAAGCAATTATCAAACCACTGTACATACATTAGTGTATTTCAAAAGTGTTCTGACACAAGCAGGATTTGATCCCAGTACCATTTACAACGAAACCAGAATACTAACCAACGACCTAAATTACATTTTACTGTTGGGATCATAAATTTATGTTATCTAAACATAACACTAACAACACAGGATTGGCAGTAGCGAAGTCTGCATAATAAGGTAAGCAGTCTGTATAGGCTGTGGTAAGAGTTTCTTGTTTATCAGTAAAGGAAGTTATTAACAAAGACAAATGCAACTCATTAAACTCAACAGTGAAATGAACAAAGTGGCTGAATAGCTTGTTCTTCTGCATTTTATTCCTGACCCACAGGACAACTATCCTGATCTTACATATTCCTCAGTCCCTCCAGACAAATACCACAACAGCTCACATTATCCTCCTATTCAACTCATGCATTTGTACAGCATAACTGAATTAACTACGAACAGTCCCAGAGTAACAATTCAGTGTACAATTTTCCAAACTATTTCTCTCTGACACACTGCAATATTATCTTCTACCAGTGCACAGTTATATATGCTGAAGGTAAAGATTAAATTATCCCTGTCTACATCATGCAGGCATACAATGGGAAGTAGAAGAATAACTCCACACAACAAGTCTGTGCTAGGTGGAGGTAAGGAGTCAACTTCATGCCCCATTTGCCTTTTTGCAAGAGAGAAGATCTCCTGGTACCCACTGTATAGGAGGCTGGATGGGCCCCAGTGCCAATCATGACATTTTGAAGGACGGAGAAATCCCTTTTCCCTTTCCAAAAGTCAAACCCCACTTCATCCAGCCAGTAGCCTAGTCATTATATGGATATGAGTAAATTGTAAAATTTTGTAATTAAGTGTCTAATTCCAAGTAAGATGTTTAATACTTACAGTTTGCCCAACAATATCACAAAGAAACATCTCTTCAAAAATTATAATACTGGACCCATGTTCATTCTTTCTACTACTAATTGTAGAGTTATTCATTCTGAGGTCCTTAGATCTGTCTTGAATTATAATGAACAAAATGCTAACTAAAATAACAATACATACATTAGACTTTGCTCCTTCTTCTGCTAAGATAATTTCCATTATGCTTTATGTATACTCCAGTAATACTTTCAATAAAGTTATGATTTATTTTTTAAAGAGAGGAATGAGGCAGTCAATAACAACTACACTTTCTTTTGGCATTTTTGTACCACTGATATGTGAAGAATGACTGGCAGGTAAAAGCTTTATGTGTGACATCCTGTAGAGAAATACAGACAAAGAGAGGAATGGGGGCAGTGAATCACAACTATTTTCTTTATGAAGAAATTAATCAGAAACCCTTTGTGAGTCAATATTATCCCATTTTTCCTAAGGAACATACTTCAGGAGAGGGACAGAAAAGACTGAGGACTCAAGAGAAGTATTTCCACTGTACCTCTGTCCCAAAACAAGATGCATAAAGACCAAAAATAAAGTTGAAACAGATTCAGGTAGAGCAGTTAGTAACATTAAAACACCTGAGGCATGTTACAATAACTGTTATGATGTGATGTCATGTACTGTGGTTGATTTTGCAGGAACTTGCTGCTTATCTTCAGATCAGAACACAGCCTGAAGGTGGAGGCAACAGGTTTCTCCAAAACTTTGATATCTGTCCACCATACTACATGGCATCACATCAAAGAAGGCTGTGATATTAATATGTACTGCCATCAGAACCTGGAATCTAACATGCACCATTCCTTTACTCCTAAAAGACAGATAACCAACATACAAACCTGAGACTTTGTCTCCACTCGAACCAAATCCATAGCTGCATGTCTACATTTGATCACAGAAAGTGTGGAAATAAGAACAGGATTCTTGTCATATGGCTCCCTGAAATATATGAACATTCATATCAGGAGAGACAACATTCAAATTAAATGTTGTAAATTCTATATAGCTATCCAAGGTATCGTGATAACAAACACAAATTCCACACTCACTTAAAAAATGCTGTTCTTGAAAAAGTGACTACCTTCTCAATAAATAATGGCTGTAGAATTTGGTACTTGGAGATCTACGGTTTGTAGCACTGAATGGGTACCATCACTGAGATGAAGTACCACAATGTTGGTGCCATGGATAACCACAACAATGACCTCTCTCAGAGACAGCCTTATCGGAAATAATGTAAAGCAGAATCTGAGATAAGTACTTATTTCTTTCATTCTATAAAATTCCTCACATTCCCCCCCCCCAATTTTAGCAATTTTTATGGAGCTAATATTTTTCAATCAGTTGAAGCAAAAAAAAATTTTTAATTTTAATTATTATTATTATTATTATAATAAAGAGGTAGCATATAATTCGGTCAATAAATGTGGTGCTGTATTCTTATTTTAAGAAGGAAATCCATCATAATAAAACTAAAATGTACATGTAAAAATTTAATAAGATAGGAGCAAAGTGTACTTGAAGATTATCTGGGAGTCTGATATTAAAATTTCAAGAGTCCACACCTATAAACAATAACAAGTAGTCTTTGTGGTTTTCTGAAATGCATTCATCTTAGTCCTCCACACCCTCCCCGCCCCACAAAAAAAAAATAACTTTAGAAACAGTCTAGAAACTCTTTCCAAAACAGCATGTTGTGTTTGGAGTACTAAAATCAGTGCTTTCTTTGTGATGGTATGCAGTGCTACCAGCATATCAGCACTTTTCACTGATGGTGACACACTGGATGAATATTATAAATTCAGAAATCACGAAAAACAGATCTTATTTGTTGTTTTTACTGCAACACAATTACCACATTGTCAAACAATATTATCAATAAAACTTTTTTATTTTTCTGCATAATGACAATGGGAATTTCTGATTTCACCCGCAGCAAAGGAGTGAGCAGACCTACTGACGCTTTTTTTTAACAAAAAGAAGCACTAACCAACACAATACAAGAAGTGCAAAGCCAGTAATGCTAAATGTAACATGGCACTGCCAGTACTCTTTAGGATCGATGTGAATGCTTGTGTAAGTGCTTTCTCCCCTGGGATAAGACGGCCGGGGTATGGAGCTGAACACTCACCTACATTTAATTCCAAGTTTAAGAATGCATGAAGCTAGACCTCCACTCCCCTAGATGCCTTAATGGAGTGGTGCTCAAATCAGCAAGGGGGCAATTTTATCTTTGACACTGCAAAATATGTCATGCTATTGCTATTATTGTGTTTCCTCACCATATATAGAAAGACTTTTTATCTGCAAGAAATGCGGTTTACAACAAACGTTGTTAGTAACAATGCATTATTGCTATTATCATTATCTCACCGCACATGGAATGACTTATTAGATTTTCTTCAAGTGAAAACCCGTAGCAGGCTTTACTCTCGTAAATGAGGATTCATAATCATGTTACCTTTACATAAATGCTAATGTAATTAATGCCTAAGTTCTGAAATAAGCCATCTTCCTGTCCCAGCTTCTGAGTTAAATTAAACTCCTGTCACCAGGACTATAACACTAGCATACAGCATCACAATGACTCACAAAGAACAGCTATAAGATTAACTGATGTTACAGTGTAGGATGTTAAGTAGACTTTACATAGAATTCTGCAGGACTTGTTAATTATAAGTTACATAATTAAACTCTTTTAAAAAACTTATATGTATTTCTGATTCTTGAGGAATCCAAAAGCAAACTTACTGAACAGCATAGCTGATAGCTTTTGCCAACCCATTACCAGATCCACATGGAATTACTCCAATCGGCAATTCTTTTACAGCTTTCTGCCAGTCTTCACGTTCAAATAATCCATTGATTACCTCAAAGACAATTCCATCACCTCCCACCACAACCACACCATGCCACTGATAAATATCTTTTGTGCGCACAAAATCTCTGGCATAGTTAGCGTGTTTTGTCACATACAAGTCATAACCCATTTCTGCTTCTGCCAGCACAGGAACCACCCTCTGCTGAAAGATTTCTCGTGCTTTTCCTGGACCACTCTTTGGATTCAACAGCACCAACAGCCTTTTCTCCTCCAGCTGAGAAACTAGACAAGCCAGAAAACAAACAGTGACTATTAGAGCAGTCATATAATTCAATATCAGGAGAGTACTACAGTTATTAGTTCCAAGACCCATGCATTAATCAGATGTGCAAAACTTTTTAAAAGGACCAACAAATGCACTTCGTTTATGAATGTAATTTTTATTATATAGTAACAACAACATGTTTTGGCCACACATGTGGCCATATTCAGGGTGCTGAGAACAAGAAATACAAGTACAATTACAATGTATAGATATCACTCCACACATAAAATCATATAGTTATGGTTAAAATTCATGGTTTAAAAAGTAAAATATTGATGAGTATGAAATATTGGAAGTTCAAAAGTTATTGTATGGAATATAGTTCCGCAGAATGACGTACAAAGAAGGTACATGCGGTGAATTATGATCTAGATTGGTGAGTGAAGTTGTAGTTGAGTGGTGATACAGTCTGCACAGTGAACCCAGATTGGTGAGTGATGGTATAGTTGAGTGATGATACAGTCTGCACAGTGAACCCAGATTGGTGAGTGACAGTATAGTTGAGTGATGATACAGTCTGCACAGTCATAATTCACCACATGTACCATCAAGGTACATCATTCCACAGAACCATATTCCATACAACTTTTTAACATCAAATATTTTATACTCATTGATATTTTACTATTTAAACCATGAATTTTAACCAAAACTATACAATTTTGAGCTGTGGAGTGATTTTGATATACTACAACAGTATCTGTGTTCTTGTTCTCATCACCCTGAAGGTGGCCACATGAGTGGCCCCAACATGTCAGTGATTACTATGTGTTAAAAATTACATTCATAAATCCAAGTGCATTTGTTGGCCCTTTTAAAAACTTCTACACATATTACAACTACACTGTTAGAGCTGTGGCTTCTGCGTTTGACATTGGTTACAACTGTGCAGTTGTTGGTGTAGAAGTCACACTCAGACCATATTACTGCTTCTGATTTGGAAGAAAAAACTGTGTTAAGTTACATGCAATATTTCGTTCTTCTGTTCTACGAGAGAACACAGTTACATATTTCATTCTTGGATGTTCACACCATTGCAGTTAAAGCTACAAAACAAATTCAAGTACAGGGAAATTATGAATATATATAATTTTTCTTATTTTTTCTTTATATTTAACCGATGCTTATAAAAGTCCTTGGCAGTTTTTAACTGCTATGAAACATATACTGTTGAAGGAGTACGCATATTACAGAACTGCATTTCTTCCAAGTGAATTTGTGAAAAATCAATATCATAGAATAATAAGAAAATGATTTACACCACAAGCTTCAGAAATGCACAGATTTCAGTATCATATATTATTTGGTTCCCTCTGCACACATTACATTTACGCATAGTACAGAATGTCTCCATTGTCACAAGGCTATTATAAGTCATATAATATAGACAATACACAGAAATAATTTAATGGTTCCAAAGGTGAAAACGTTCAATTTATTTTCCTCTTTGGGTTGTGGATGGTGTACAATAGCTACAATAATAATGAATAAGAAGTTAGTTGGGTCTTATACACTGGCTCACAGTCAAAATGGTACTGTGTACCTTTTAACTAAAGCATTAAGCTTTTGGGGGCAAATTAAAATCAAACAAATTTGTCTTTCATGGATTTTAGTTTAGTTATTTTTATTACACATTCTGTTAATCCATACATAGTCAATCAACCTATATGATGTAGAATTTGTCTTTTAATTATACATGTTCTGTAAAATGAATTATTGCACTAAAACAAAAGAAAATCATATTCAAAAAGATGTACTGACACTATGAATAAAAATGGAACAATTATAACCCCACAAAAAATGATACAGTCCCTTAATTATAAAGAAAACTAATCTCTCATACCTCCCAATTCTTTCCACATCATGTTTACAATCCTCTGTTTACAGTGACTTCTTTTAGACGATCTGGTATGGATTCTACCAGTCTCTTTGCGTACTCAGGACTGATTCTTTCCCATTCCTCTCTTAAAGCCTTCTTCAGAACTTCTCTGTTTTAAATTGAGTGATTTCTTATTTATGTTCCCAATGTAGCCCAAAGATTTTCAAATGCACTTAAGCCCGGTGAATGAGGTGGAGTTTTAATTACTTTGGGGCAACTGTACAAGCACCACTCTCTTACCAAATGTGAAAAATATTTTGGGTCATTCCCATGGTGAAATGCAAAATTTTGTTTAATCCCAAGTTTTCAGCAGTGGTTTTTATAAGTTCTCAGAGAAAGTTTACATAAATGTGTTGCTCATGATGCCTTTGATAAAATGAAGATTTCCCACTCCTGACTCTGCCAAGTATCTTCATACCATCACACTACCAACACCATGTTTGACAGTTGGACAAACATTTTTTTTTTCCCCAAAGCCCTTCCTTGAGTATTCGCCACACATAATTAAATCCATCTGATCTAAATACATTATATTTGCTTTAATCTGAAAATAAAACTGTTTTCCATAATTCCAAACCCTTCAGTACATGGCTTTCTGCAAATTCCATTCCCTCTGATTTTTCTGGCTAACAAAGGACTTTTTTCCAGCCACTCTTCCATGAAAATCATTTTTCCTCAATTCTTTTTGAACTGTATCAGGACTAACTTTGTTATGTAAATGATTTTCTATTTCTGCAGCCAGTTTCATAGCACTTAATTTTGTATTGTTTTGAACCCTTTACCTGCTAACATGGAGAACATGGTGAGCTCTGAATAATGCTAACGAAGGGCAGATGGGATTTAACTCGGTGTTTAAAGGGTTAATCTATCTCAAAATCCATCTTCCATCACATGCTGTAAACATTTTCTTGGCACTCTTTCTCACTACTTGCCTTTTTAAACCTCTCAGCAACATGTTGAAGAGTAAAATGGCTTTTCTGGATAATTTTGGCTATTTCCCTCAGAGATTTTCTGTTGATAAAATGATTAATTACCAACTGATGTTCCTTCATTGTTTTTTGAGCACCCCTAGCCAATACTTGAAGTACAAACCCTGTCTTTCACTAGATCTGACTGAAGAATAGTAGGTTACTTATTGTGCTTTTGGAAGGCGATTCCAAAGGTAAGCTAATTAAACAAATACTAGACACTATCATTTTACTTGTGAGGTAAGCTGAAGGTAAGTCAGCATGTTTACTTATATTGTGAATTTACTGCTTAATACCCATTCCCTTACTCATGAAAAAGAAACATGAGTTATGTCAACAATTCCTTACAGAATATGCAACTGGTCAGAAATGTACTTACAGGAATTTTCACTAGATTTGTATTCCCACAACATACTGTTCATTTTAACTGTAAGCCACTGTAGGTCCCTCTAAGAGCTTTGTCTCACCATAAGCAATGACAAGAGTTTGTCAAGGATAGCCACAGAGTGGCTGTCCAGTGGCAGGCAGGAACTAACAGTCCCCACTATAAAAAGAAGCAGCTTTTAACAAAATCATATAATGGGCTTTAAAGTGGCAGAATAATCTGAAATGACCTAACTAAGAGCAAACAGATGCCGTATATGCAACATGTGTCTGAAGCCTATACAAGGCAATTTCACAGAGAACAGAAGCAAGATAATTAGCAAAGTACAAGTTAAATTTAATGGAAATGCAGGTCAGATGTGAAAAGGATGGCAAAGAAAGAGCAGGCAATTATACTGGATTACTTGACCAATGGGGTTAAATTTGTGGCATGGGTAGAGATTTTCCACCACTACTTGCAAATCAGCTTGGTGCCCATCCAGCCTTCTGTACAAGGAGTAATGTGGGTTCTTTTCCCAAAGGTAAAGCAACTGGGGTGCACAGATACACACTCACATCTTCTAGTGCCTGAGTTTAAGAAAGAATGGAGCTACAACTCTTCTCCCCTACACATAATTTTTTGCAATGTGTTCAATTAATTATGGAAATCACCACTAAGAGACAGGCTTATTCATACATTAGGAAATCAAGTCAGCAGTTTTTAAGGCAGAAGAAGGCACTACTAGTAGATCATACATAACGGTAGGTAGTTGTCGCACATCCAGTACCACAAACTATTCAGCTGATTTACATGCAACATTATGGAGAAAAGACATTTACAATAAGACATTTGGGAATACAATATACTTGAATTATTAATGATAACGGTGTTACACAATGGTGCTAAAGAAGTAACATAAAAATATCCAGATATTTATCAACAGCATAATATGTGCATATCAAAATATTCATACATGCATCTGAACTTCTATCATATGAGATAATGATCCAATCTGAATACTTACTTACTTATTCTGTGGAACAGAGTCCTTCTTGAGAAGCTAACCGGTTCTCAACTAGTCAAGTAATTCCCCGAATTTTATGGAACCCAAAGGTGCAATACCGCTTTCACAAGTGCCCACCACCTGTCCCTATCCTGAGCCAGCTCTATCCAATCTATACCCCATCCCACTCCCTTAAGATCAATCTTAATATTATACTACAGCCTATGCCTGGGTCTTCCAAGTGGACTCTTTCCGTCAGGTTTCCCATCCAATACCCTGTATACGCCTCTCCTATCCCCCATACGCGCTACATGCCCCACCAATCTCCTTATTCTCGATTTTGTAACATCTTAATCACATTACATCCGAACAGATAATCAAAATCAAAGTTCAATTTATGTCCAATCTGCCACAGAAACTGATAGTGATAACGACCTGTAAACTATGCTTACAAATGTCAGAAACACTGTGTTGATAAATGCACATACTACTAAAGAGGTTGCTACAAGGCCATTATGTCTCAAGAAGATGGCAATGTGAAATAACAGATGGCAACTCGTGGCAGTGTACAAGACAGGCAATGTACATAAACGTAACAATGAGGCGCGTTCGCTTAACCAACGTTGCCGTGGTAAAGCAATACGTGTTACATATTCTGGGTTTGTGTTTGTAGCCTTAGTTATACAGCATGTAATGCACATGCGCTGTACTGTATTGTCATCTGTGGTCTGCGCGTCTCTACAGTACTTTTCCACATTATCTCACGAACGGCAGGATTTTCGGGGGGGGGGAGGATTATTCAATATAAAATGTGTGTCTTCATTTGCTCAACAAATCTGTCTGAAACATTTTTCATTCTGAGAAGAATTCAGCGAGACACGATCCACAAAGTATATTGTTCTTCATGTAAAGTACACGTTATTCTCGTCGCACTTTAATGAAACTTGCATTTTTTCGAAAGGTTTTCGAAAAATGCTCATATGTTATATTTCATGACAATCCGTCCAGCTGGAGCAGAGTTGTTCCATGCGGACGGATAGACATACAGTCAAGACGAAGCTAATAGTCGCCTTTCACAATTTTGCAAACGCGCCTAAAAATGTGTGGCATGAGAAGACTAACTCCACGGAGAAGAGTCCTTCCTGAGAAGCTAACAGTTTCTCAGCTAGTCAAGAAATTCCCCGCATTTTATGGAACCCCAAGGTTCATTGCCGCATTCACAACAGCCCACTCTAATCCCTCATAAAAAACTGTCTTTTGAGTCTTAGATGCTAATTTGCACTTTGCTAATGAAACCTTCAGAGAAAGAAAGCAGCAGGTGCAAGGAAATATTACTACCATCTCAAGTAGGACCCTGCTCCACGGAGTAAGCGACTTAATTAACAGTCTCGTGCCGCAGAGGCCTGAGTTCGATCAGAGGCCCATCTATCTGGGATTCGTATTGGACAAAGGGGCAGTGGGACAATTTTTTCTCCGTGTAATTTGGTTTTCCCTGTATCACTTCACCAATGCTGCATACCCATTCCTTCCGATGGCACTACAATTAGAAATTCACAGCACTCTTAAATAAAACACGCGTTACAATGGAGTGTTGTTACTCCTTTGTTGAACTACAGTGACGTTCTATGCATGTGCGCGCGTGCGTGCGTGCGTATACGCGCGCAATGGTAAGCAGGTACATGTGTACGCAAAGATCTTTAATGTTTGTGCACACCTATCGAACTGAGAGGACTCTGTCAGTCAAAACACATATGCACTCTGACAATCTTATATAAAAGCAATTACCATGAACTGTGGCCAAAAACAGAGCACCTGTTAATATTAAACGTGATTTTTCAGTTGATAAAGTCCACTTTTCACAAAATCTTGCATTAGGGAGTTTGGGAGTGTTATTTTTTATTCCAAAATCTGTTTTTTTTAAAGCTTGATACAGATGTTCGTTAGATACTAAACCAACACTTAACGCAGAACTTATCAAAGTTCCAGTGCTGTAATTAACTGATGACACAAATCATAATACAAGACGGTACCACATTTGTTCTATGTTACCTTTCAATACATCTATAGAGACCGTCAGAAAAATAGGTATATTGATATAAGATATGTAATGTCACTTTGCTGATAAGTTTCTGGAACAAAAGGGCAACAAACAACTAAAATGCAGAGAGCAGATGCCAGTGGAAGATACGAGTTTGTGCCTGTACAGCATATATCAGTCTTTCCCAAACTGTTCTGCTCAGGGACCCCTTTTGGTTTCGAAAAATAACCGCGGATCCTTACATCCTTGCTAACGTAAATACACAGCGACCGGACGGTAGGTATCCAAAATGAAAAATTTCTATCTCAGAACTGATTTTATGTAGCTACGAATATATAGCAGTAGCATACGTGATAATGTATTGCAAAAAATGAACTTAAATTAATACGATTGTCGCTTGCTCTGTGAGTGCAGGAAGTTTCTTAACCATTTAAATGCCGAGTTAAATCCCATCTGCCTTTTGCTAGCTTTATTCCGAGCTCACCATATTCTCCACGTTAGCAGGTAAAGGGTTAATTAGATACACGCACGGTCATACGAAATAAACAAATCATCAATTAAAGGAGTTCCGCGATTATTTTTAACAAAACCTTATTCCTTTAATCTAAAAAATCAGTAAACTTCAAAGTAGCCATTACAGAAATGTAACAATGGATCCCCTGGGACCCGCGGAGCACATTTAGGGTACCACTGGTATATGTTAATTATTTAATTATACAGCTGTTTCTCCACGCAATCAGCAACACCTCATTTGCTTGACTAAGGTAAGCGAAGTGCGCTAAATTTAAAATCAAAGGTTCGCACAGCCATGAGTACGAATGTGAATTATGTATAGTAATTAGCTAGGTACCAAGGTTTTACATTCGAGAGCCATTCCTTTTGATAAGCGCCGTAATATCCAATCATTTTCTCTGTTCCTTTGTACCCCCCCCCCACCCCCCCAATACTATACATGCATTTGTCCAAGACGACTCGACTGTTGCCACATACGATACCTACAATACTGGAACAGGCCCAATCAGAACTTAACTGGAAGTTTCTTAATCTACGTTCCACGAGTGGTGTATTTGTGAAACGCGCCAATAATTGTGCACTGCCCAAGAGACCAAGTGAATAAGTGTCATACTGTTCACACGACTGGTGTATTTGACAAACATTCGTACTTGCAACAGAAACTCGCGACTTGGTAAGTAAACAACCCCGAGTAATTCCTTTGGCTTTTGTCGATGGGAAACGGACAAGCAGTCAACATTTGTGCAAGTGCGCAGTTCCCACAAGGCGGCAAGTATCTACAAGTGACAGATGTCAAGAATACAAGTGGTGGGAAAGTGAGTGTACAGGCGATGATCATCATCTGTCCGGCAATGGAAGTAACTAACTTGCACATTTACCTCAGTCTCCATCTATAAACACAAGCACATATGTTTCCCAGAAACGTCGGACATAAACAGCGATCACGTAATGCGCTCCATAACCGTTGCTAAATACATTTCATGTGCATGCGCAAGCCACTGTTGCACACCTGTGCGGGGAATTCCTCATATAAAGGCCAGAAGGTTTAAGTCACCAACTAAACTCAGACAGGTAACTATTTATTCGCAAGACACATTCCATGGGTTTCAGCGAACTGCCATCTTGATTACAGCATAACTGCAGTCCACATTATTTTTCGAATTCTACCAGTCTGATCAAAATTAACTTCCCAAAAAATCTCTAAACTTTTCAGAGCTCAAAAATGGCTGCAGAGCAGGGAAAACCAACGCAATATAAAATAACTTGTCGATTTGTGTCCGACATTGGACCTGGAACAACGGAAAGCACTGTCGAGTGCAACTCGACACTGGACGGATAACGGTTAGGACAGACTACAGTACAAACTCTTTGTTGTAAACTCCAACAGTCTGGATCCAATTAACTTTCCAGAAAATCCGTGAACTGTAGAGTTCATAGATGGAATGAACTTAGAGAAAAGTAACATAAACATTGTCGAATTAACGCGTCGATTTGAGCTCGACATTAGACCTGGTAGGCGGAACGTACTGTCGAATATAACTCGACACTGCACCGATAAGCGTTAATGCAGAACCGCAGTCCACACTCGATAAAGTCCATTTATTGCAACACTTTTACTTTATGACCTTCGGCGAAGCGTAGTAGTGGTGTAATGCAGTCCTAACCTGTTCATGATGCTGAAGAAAATTGCCTCTGTTTTTTTTTTTGCGAGAGACTTACGCCATACTTAAATATAAGGTGGGTGCAGCAAGAGTTTTCCAATGTTAAATCAAATGGTACAGTACATATAGTAGTTACCGTAACCACTGTGTTTTAAAGTATTCATTGTTCTTATCTCATAGGCCAGCAGTTGAAAATTCAACTTCTCACGTCATTCGACTGGTTCATCACATGAATTTTCAGTATGTCCTGAATTTTAGTCCAGTATCCCACTGACAAGAAAGAAGCAGGCATCATTGTAATGAAAACGTACATTGAAGT
>Ga0131853_10015200_pt1 | contig 14086 bp, 7 predicted proteins | sample TergutLab28metaG_FD_92764 | JGI IMG/M metagenome (GOLD analysis project Ga0131853, IMG submission 92764) | Labiotermes labralis P1 segment gut microbial communities from Petit-Saut dam, French Guiana - Lab288 P1 (version 2) (version 2) | ecosystem: Host-associated > Arthropoda: Insects >... | reverse complement strand
GCACTTGCAGCAGCATGTCGTGATAATGAACCGGAACCAACACCCGACCCTATTGTGGAGCAACCACCGGTAGAACAGCCGCCGGTAGAGCAACCACCGGTGGAAGAGCCACCGACAGAGGAACCGGGTCGTGAGTACAGAGAACTTGTACTTACAGGTTGGTTTATGCCAACAAGACTTACGGCTGACGACAATGGTGTTTTAGAAGAGCCGGATCCCGCTGTAACAGAGAACTATCACATAGAGCGTATGATGTGGGATAACCTACAACGTGTGATGGAAGAATACAATGTTTCTATCCGCTTTGAAGAACGCTCCCCTGTGGATATTCTAACAGAGCTAGGGCCAAGCGTTATGGCAGGCAGCCCAATTGCAGACATCGTAATGATGCAAGGTATTGGTGCAGTAGCTTCTGCTATGAATGGTATCCTGCACAATGTGCGTGATATTTCTCCAGCAAACAGCCCTGTATGGAGCAATCCTATCGGCTTACGTCCTGCTGTAACTCTAACAGACGGCACATTCAGCGTATGGCATAACGGCGTATGGCAAACAGGTTGGGCACTTGTTGTAAACCTGGACATGGTAGACCGTCTTGGTCTTGACAATCCTGTAGAGCTATTTGAAAGCGGCAATTGGAACTGGGATACATTCCGTCAAGTACTGCAAGATGCAACGCAAGCTTCTGCAGGTGGGGAAATTGATCATGTAGGTTTTGCAGCAGACCACTGGGCATTGTTTACACAACTTATTGGCGTAAATGACGGCTTTATGGTTGATCCTGTAACTTACCAAGTAGCACTTGGTCAACCAAATGCGATGGCAGCTCTTGAGCTTGCTTACAACATTTTAATTGAAGACAACACATGGGCAGCAGGTCACGAAGGTATTCCTGCGGAAAATATTCTTCTAACTCCAATGCACGCAAACGGTTGGGGTAACGTACCTTTCCGTTTTTCTATCGTGCCTTTCCCTGCAGGTCCTAACAACCAAAGTGGTGTAACAACTGCTCAATCATTCCACCAAGGTTTTGCATTCCCAATTGGTATCGAAGATCCTGAATTTGTATTCCATATCTTAGAAGAAATCTACCGTTGGACAGGTGATACAGCAGACGCATTACGTGAGCAGGGCTTAGAAGCAGTTCGCGGACGTTTGCACTACGAAGCAGATATGACTCGCTTCCTAAACTATATCGAGCCACTAAGCCGTCAACGTCATGAAATCGGTTGGATTGCAACACCTGACTTTGTACCTTTCTTTGTAGAAAATTTCTGGGAAAACTTTGCAGACAGAACAATGACACCTGCAACAGCAGTAACCACATTTGAACAACCACTACAAGATATCGTAGACCGCTGGTTAGCCGGCGAATAACATCTAAATAAAAAGGGGGCTGACTTACGAACTCCGCAAGCCGGCCCCCTTTCTTGTAATGCAATTTCATACATACCGGAGGGGTTATATATGCCATTTATACCTGATTATTGCAACATTTTAAATGCGGCAAAAAACAAAAAGTCGGACAGAATACCCTTGTACGAGCATTACGTTTCAGACCTTATTATCGAAGAAATTATGAGTAAGAAGTATTGCCATTTGGCAGGCGGCAATTTTGCCGATAAGCAAGAATATTTTCGTAACTACTGCCGGTTCTTTTTAGACATGGGATACGATGCCATTACTTATGAACAATGTGCCGGTTACATAATGCCGGGCAGCGGTGCGCTTGGCGGACACAAGCCCGGTGTAATAAAAAACCGTGAAGATTTTGACAAATATCCTTGGGATAAAATTGTAGACTTTTATTTTGATGAATATGCAGAGAATTTTAAGGCATTACGTACACAAATACCGCAGGGCATGATGGCAATTGGTGGTGTGGGTAACGGTGTTTTTGAATGCGTTCAAGACCTTGTCGGTTTTGAAAGCCTCTGCTTTATAAAGGCTGACGATGAAGAGCTTTTTGAGGAATTATTCTCAAAAACAGGTGATGTGTTGTGTGCCATATGGGAGCGATTCCTTAAAGAGTTTGGCGACTATTACTGTGTTTGCCGCTTTGGTGATGACCTGGGCTTCAAATCTTCAACCTTGCTTCCGCCGGGCGATGTTAAGGATTTGATAATACCGCAATACAAGCGTATCACAGATATTATTCATGCAGCGGGTAAGCCATTCTTGCTGCATTCATGCGGCAGTATTTTTAACGTGATGGATGAACTGATAACCATTGGCGGTATAGACGCAAAGCATTCTAACGAAGACCAAATTGCGCCGTTTAGCAAATGGACCGAAGATTATGGTGACCGCATAGGCAACTTCGGCGGGCTTGATACAGATGCACTTTGTGCAATAAATGATTGCGATATAGTTGAGTACACGACAAATGTATATGAAATTTGTGCAAAAAAAGGGTACGGAGTGGCTATCGGAAGCGGTAACTCCATACCGGATTATGTAAGTGCAGAGCGATACGTAAAGGCTATTGAGACTATAAGGAGATTACGAGGGGAGTAATACTAGTGTAGCAATTATCGTTCACGAACTCTGTGCTGGGTATAGAAAGCGTTTCAAGTGCAAATGCGCCGGAATAATTAATTGCACGTAGGGTTTGTATAACCGAAGCAAAGTTAATTTCGCCGTAGCCCGGTAAACCACGGTGCGAGTCGGAAAAGTGTACATTGGTAATTTTGCCCGTGGCTGATTTTATAGCGGCAGCCATATCTCCATCTTCACGATAAGAATGGTAGGTGTCGTACAGGATGCCTACATTGGCGGGATTACCGATGGATTCAATAAATTCGAGTGTTTCATAAACAGAGTTTAACAAAATGGTTTCTTCTTTGCATATAGGTTCGATTTGTAACGTGACACCAAATTTTGAGGCATGTTCTGCACAAATTAAAACAGCAGATTTGAAATTTTCCAAAAGCGAAGCTTTGTTTCCTTCTTCAAGTTTGCCACGTAAAAGTCCGATAGTAACAGGCGGAAAGCCAATTTTGGAAGACAGTTCTATGTGCCCTTTTATCAATTCTATTGCCTTTTGACGCACTGGTGCGTCTGGTGAGGCTAACCATACGCCATCTAAGCCGTAGGCTTGCCCGGTGGATAAAGTAGTGGCAGCAAGATTAAATAATTGCAGCTTTTCGGTAAGTTCTTCTGCGTTAACCAAGTGCGGGTGCGCTATTGCAAGTTCTACGCCGGTAAAGCCTTTGCTGCTTAAAAATTGTAGTGCAGTATCAAATGCTTCTGCTTTAAATGGCGAAAAAGGCGTGTCGTATTGCAAGGGTATGGTTTGAGAAATTTTATTCATATTTGACCTCCGAAAAAGAAATGTTACATCAAATATATCACAAATACATTGAAAGGGGTTATTCCAGTGACCCAAATAAGAAGCAAAGACCATGATTTATTGCATCGCATAGAAACCGAAGAAATGATGACAGCGGAAGCACAAACCGTATTTTACAACCAAAACAGCAAAAACGGCTATTTGGTTTTGTGCGACGACAGAGAAACGCCAATTCATAGTAGCTTTCAATTCCCAAAGCGATGGGAGTGTTGTAAAAGCTTAATGCACTTTAGTGGCATAGCTGCAAAAGGGGAGTATTATTGCTTTCAGTTAGCAGTTTTCTCAAGTGAAACAGATATACAAGACATCAAATTTGAGTATGAAGGCTTCCCTTTAGAAGTTACATGTTTTAACTCCGGCGGCATAGGTTCGGACAGTAAACCGTTTGCAAGCATTGTTACCGCAAGAAAAAACCGTGTGCAGCCGCTTTGGTTTGGTATGCAAATTCCGGAAAATTATCATGGCGAGGTGAATGGCAGCATTCGCCTTATCCCTAAAAATGCTGCCGCTGCGCAGGTAGAAATAAATATTTCCGTAACAGATGAAGTACTGCGCAATGCAGGCGACAGCGAACCATGGAGGCATTCTCGTTTGCGCTGGTTAAATTCCGCCATTGCCCATGACGATGACATTACGCATCCGTTTACGCCTATACGTGTTAAGGGCAACACTTTGCGTACATTAGGGCATAAAGTTACGTTAAATGAATGGGGTTTGCCTGCAAGAATTGAAAGTTTTTTTAGCAAAACAGTAGAAACTTTGACCCTAAAGCCAACCGATATTTTGGGTGGAGAATTTGCATTTGAAGTAAAGGGGTTAGTGGCTAAATTAGCCGTGCCGATCGCCTTCACCAAAAAGAACAACGGCAAGGTAACTTGGCAATCGGAGATAACATATGGTGACAGCATTGCTGTAACCCTAAACGGCGAGCTGGAATACGACGGTTATATGGCATTTGATGCGGTTGTTAAAGCGGTAAAGGACACGACGATTGCTGATATTTCGCTAAACATCCCATATGCAAAACAAAGTGCAAAGTATTGGATGGGTATGGGCGAAATAGGTGGCTTACGCAAAAATAACCTTGACTGGAAATGGGATATCACCCTAAACCAAGACACCATGTGGCTGGGCGAAGTTAACGCAGGCATGATGGTTCGCCTAAAAGATGAAGCATATGTAAAGCCTGCAATGCTGGTTTATTATCACTATATTCCGCTAAAAGAACCAAAGAGCTGGGCAAATGGCGGGGCAGGCGGTTGCACTGTGGTAGAGAATGCAAATGACGTTACGCTAACTGCTTATAGTGGTGAGCGTACACTTAAAGCAGGCGAAGCGTTGCATTATATCTTTGACCTTTCGCTTACGCCAATAAAGCCGTTAAATAAAATTGAACACTACGTGGATCACTACTACCAAATGGTGCCAAACAACATGCACAGTGTATTTGAAAGTATGAGCGAAGTTTCCAAACTTGGCGCAAACATAATTAATATTCACCATGCGACCGACCATAACCAGTATGTAAACTTCCCGTTTTTGGAAGATGAAAAAGTACGGGACTTTGTAGGAAAAGCGCATGAGAATAGCCTAAAAGCAAAATTGTACTTAACCGTGAAGGAAATTTCCGTCCACCAAAGCGAGTTTTGGGCGATAAAGAGCCTTGGACAGGAGATTATTGTAAATGCATGGGAGCGTGGCAACAGCTTCCAAGGTTTGGAGGCAAGCCCTGACCCATGGCTGCAAAAAGCCAATGCATGGCTGGACAAATATGTTGGCGACGAATATATGACTGCTTGGCGTACAGATATGCCGTTCCTCTACCACGTAAAGCATGAAAGCGATGCAATGGAAGCAAGCGTTGTAACGGCATCTACATCACGGTTCAACAACTATTTCTTGGAAGGGACGCAATATCTGTTGGAAAACACCGGCATGGATGGGCTGTATTTCGATGATGTGGCGTTTGACCGCAATATAATGAAACGTTGCCGCAAGGTGCTCGACCGTCATCACCCGGGTTGCAGCATGGACTTGCATACATGGAATTATTACAAAAATAACAATATGGATAACTCTCGTCTTGCAGGTTGGGGTAACAGCATGAACCTTTATATCGACAACATGGCATTCGTGGATCGTTTATGGGTTGGTGAGGGTTTTGACTACAATGTAGCCCCGGATAATTGGCTGATAGAAATCAGCGGTATACCGTTTGGAATGATGGGTGAAATGCTGCAACATGGCGGTAATGTTTGGCGGGGAATGCTTTTTGGCATGACTTGCCGTGCGCTAAGCCCAACGCAACCGGAAAAAATGTGGGACTTGTGGAACGATTTCCGCATTTGGAACGCAACCATGTATGGCTTTTGGCATGAAAATTGCCCGGTTAAAACCGACGCAGAAAATGTAAAAGCGACGGTATATCGCCAAGCGCACACGATAATGGTTGCAATTGCAAGCTGGGCGAATGAGGATAAAGATATAGAACTTGCTTTCGATTGGGGTATGCTGGGCTGGGAAAAAGGCAGCGTAACAGGGCATGTTCCGCAAGTGGAAGGTTTCCAAGAAGCGGAAGCGTACAAAATAGGGGATAAGATAAACATCCCCGCCGGTAAAGGGAAGATTCTAATCTTGAAAATATAAAAAACAGGAGGCAACTAAAATGAAACGTAAACTGGCACTATTCTTGGCATTTGTGATGGTGTTTGCATCCGTGCCGCAACTCGTTTTTGCCTACGAAACAGAACCTGGGTATGTAAGTGAAACACCGGAAACAACAACCGGTCCGGCGTTGGAACTAGAGTCGGTTACACCTACGGCAATTGATTTTATGCCGCTTAGCGGTCCGGGTGTGTATTATGCCGGGCGCAACCTCACACGTATACCAATAGGACGATATGCTGATGGTATAACTGAAGGTCAAACCCTAAGTGGTGGGCACAGTGTTGTTGTAGAATATGACCTTGTAATGAATATTCTAAACCATCAAGCTGCGATAAATATTCAGCCGTCCGGGGCAAGTGCGGATAACCATTGGGGTAATGGCTCGCATATTAATTTGCGCCTAGGTTTAGGCGATCCGGATTGGAATAATGGAGATTGGGCAGTGAATCCGGGAAATCCAAGCGGTAGACCATTTAGCGGTTGGCCTGGTTGGGATAATACTTTTGCCACACATAATGGCGCAGGTGTGCGTGCAATGGGAGAAGATACGCTTTTTGATAATATTCGCCATGCCGAGCGTTACATGTTTGCAGTTGGCGAAGTTTATCGTGTGCGCCATGAAATTTACACAGGTGCAAATAATGCGAGGCATGATATCACTATCACAAATGAAGCCAATACAATAGTTATTGATATCACCGACATAGCTCCTGCAAGTGTTGACGCTGCAATGCCAAATGTTGCTTACATTGATATATTTGCAAACTCACCGGGTGGCGAACTTGACGATTCCTTTAGCATAAGCAACATCAATGCTTATGTGGATGCAAATGTAAGAGTGCGCCCTTTTAGTGCAACGCCAAACTTCCCTGCAAATTTTTATGCGTTTGATACACCCCAAACAGGTATATTTGATGTTACCTTTGATGTGCGTTATCACTCCCCTGCTGTAGGTCACAATATTCGTTGGGGTATTGTAGACAGCTCATACAGCGGGCAAGATGTATGGGGTGCAAGAGGTATGGTTGTTACCATAAACGATGCAATGATGCGTACGCGTGTAACGCCGGGAACAGGCGAAAGCGGCGGGCAGCAAACTCAGCATAACATTGGTCGCAACCCAATAACCGGCACGCATCAAAGCATAAGAATTAGTGTAAATTTGAACGACAACACATATAGTATGTGGTTATGGGATAGTGTACTGCATAATGCTCCTGTGCAGGTTGGCGCAGGTCGAGAAGTGCCATGGAATAACTTAACACCGGCTAATCCTATTATTGGTGCTGCTATTGGTATGGCATTCCAAGCTGATAACCGTGGCGATTTTACAATCTACAATTTGCAGGTTGGTACAAATTTGCCGCACCGTGCGCCGGGTGAGGGTTATGTTATTGTAATAGAAGACGTTGACAAAACAGAGCTTGAAGCACTGGTAACCATTGCAGAAGCACGTGAAGAAACGGACTATTACACTAACACATGGACACCGTTTGCATCCGCTTTAAGCAATGCAAAAGCTGTACTTGATAACGAAGTGGCAACCCAAGTGGCAGTTGATGCCGCATGGCTGGCACTTTCGCAGGCTATAAATGGGCTTGTTAGGTTAGGGGAATCTGTAACCAGACCAAATGATGCAAACGATGGTTTCGCGCTTAGAACTCGTGCAGGCTATAACCGTTCTATCAATGTTCCGTTCGAAATGGATTCTGTGATATATGGCGGGCGCAGAGCCGCAAGAAACACAACAGGTAATACGCTGTGGTTTGATGTTATTCCTTCTGCCAATAACGCCACAGGCCATATTGGTTTTAGCCCGTTGGATAGGCGTATAGACACTGGGAATGCGCCTGCACCGACAAACTATACGACTTCAGTGCAATTTGTCGGCGGGTTTATTCACCTGCGCAATGGCGACACGATGATTAACACAGGTGTACCTGTTAATGGATGGCACGATTATCGATTTATGGTTACTTTCAATTTTGATGACTACACATACTGGGTGCGTATCACTCATGAATATTGGGGTGGCTATGTTGGAACTTATACAAGCCCAACGTTATCCTTTAATACAACAAGAGAAGATGCAACGAATACCAGCAGCCACACAAGCAATAGTTTCCAATACATTGGTACGCCAAGTGAAGGTATAACTAACATTGGGCAAATTAATTTGCAAAGCGGCACAGGCTATTTATTCTTCCATGGTTTTTCTGCCGGTTTGCGTGGGTTAACTGATAACTGGACTAACTTTGATATGCATTACAATAATAGGGTGCCAATGCCGACACCGGACTCGAACGGCATCACTACTTGGTATGTTGGTCCATCTTCACGTTTTGCTTCTCTTCATGACGTAGTTAACCGCTACAACGAGGGTGACATAATTGTGTTGGAAGCCGGCACGGTTTTCTCCGGGCCGTTTATTCCAACCCGTGGTGGTTTTACTCTGCGTGGTGCAGACCCGGAAAATCGATCCGGCATTATAGTTGGTGCGCAAACGAATGTGGTCATGTTATCTATGTTGGGTGGTAATGGCACAACACCTGTTGTTTTAGAAAATTTCACAGTCCATGGCAATATGGATGATATTTTAGAAATTGCGAGCTGCGACCATCAGGACATCCGGCGTGGTATGCGTTTTGTGGGCGGCACAGAAAGCCATAACATGTTCCATTGGATGGGGCATAATAACGTAGAGCCGTTAAATTTCCGTGGTATTTTTATGCCGGTAGATAACATGGCAAATGAAGTTACCATGAACAATGTAGAAATCTACGGCAATTATCATGGTATGCAGGGTGGCGCAAGGGGCAATGTTACGCTAAACAATAGCCACTTCCACAACAACTCAACCGACGGCTTTGGGCATAATGTGTATCTAATGTCCGTAACAAACAACGAAGTGCTAACTATTACAAACTCCGAAATAAGCCATATCCGTTCTACTTCCGGTAATGGCATAAAATCTATTTTTGGGCGTAATAACATTTACAATAACCTATTCCATAATAATGCACAGGCGTTTGAACTTATCTATCGTCCGGGTTCTCCGTTTGTTGGCAGGGAACGCCATGGCGATATTGTAAACAATATATTCATTGTTTCAGACTGGTCATTCCATGGTATTAGGCTGGGTTCAGAATCTCTGGGAACAGGTTCAAGCGGTATCTATCGTGTGATGAACAACACTTTCATAGCAGAAGGGTCAAGCCTAACCGATCAAGTAAACTTTATACGCTTATTTGGCATGGTGGGCGCAGTAGAGCTTTACAATAATGTGTTCTACAACCCACGTAATGCGGAGAATGTTTTCTTAACCACACCGGGTTATTTGCAATGGCCTGCATCGGGCCGCCAGTTATACGGGCGCAACAACTGGATAGGCGATAATGTTATATCCAGCAGCCCGGCACATGGCGATATAGGTATAAACATTGCAACAGAAATGTTTGACACAATACGTGGCTATAATCCAATGCTGGGTGCAGATTTGCGCCCATTAGCGAACAGTCCGTTAGTTACGAACCCGGGTGTGCCTGTAGATACAGTGCGTACGTGGCAAACACCTGTAAGTGGTGTGCCTACACTGCCAAACCCATTAACAAGTCTTGCTGGTTTTGGTCGTACAGATGACGCAGCACCTGTACTTGGTGCATTGCAAACCGGCTTTGACTTGCCTGCAGTAGATGTTACACCAATCCCACCGCCTCCACCGCAACTACCTCCGCAACCGCCACAATACCCTGGTGGCGGGTTGCCGGGTGGTAGTTCTCCAATAACTCAACCTCCACGGGAAGAAGCACCCGGAGGTAATGGTGGAAATGAAACACCATGGGTTAACCCGTTTACAGATGTTTCATCTTCCGATTGGTTTTATGAAGCTGTGCGGACAGTAAATATTGAATCATTGTTTGTAGGGACTTCTGCCACAACATTTAGCCCAAATGCAACAATGACAAGAGGCATGATAATAACTGCATTGCACCGTTTGGCAGGAGTACCTGTAACCGGCTCAGCATCAAGCGTCTTTGCAGACGTAGCAAGTGGTACATGGTACACCGATGCTGTTATATGGGCTGCGTCAGTAGGCATCATATCCGGTTTTGGAGATGGTACTTTCCGCCCGTACGAAGATATAACACGGGAGCAAATGGCATTATTGTTCTTTAATTATGCGAATTATGCCGGCATACAGCTCCCTTCAAATGGAGTGGACAGCTTCGCCGATCAAGCACAAATAAGCAACTGGGCTGCTAAAGCTGTAATGATAATGCTTGAAGCAGGTGTCGTAAGAGGAAGACCAAATGGCGATTTTGACCCGCAAAGTAATGCTACAAGAGCAGAAGTTGCAATGTTATTTCATAACTTTATCTTGAAAGTTTTACCGCAAGAATAGTAACATAGGTTTTGAGAAGGGGCTGCCTTGTAGGGGGAATTTCCCCCCTACCGGCAGCCCTAAAAAATGTAATTGAGGGAGACAAGTATGAGTAAAATCGTACCAATAAGAAAACCATGGCGTGAAGGCGAACTAACCGGACGTGAACGGTTTAAGCGTCAAATGAATTTTCAACCTGTAGACCGCAGCTTTAACATGGAGTTTGGTTACTGGCAGGAAAACTACGACCAGTGGGATATTTTCATAGAAAACAAGATAACCTGGGAAGCGGAAGCCAACGAATTTTTTGCTTTCGATAAAATTGCAACAGTATGGTGCAATACATGGATGGATCCGGCATTTGAATACGAAGAAATCGAACGCCGTGGTAACAAGATACTTATCCAAAACGAAGACGGCAATATTGGCGAAGTACCTGCGGACAGCAGTTCCAGCATTCCGCATTTTACAGGCTCTGCAATAGAAACGCCGGAGGATTGGGCAAAAGTAAAGGCGGAACGCTTTAACCTAAACAGCCCAAGCCGCAAGATTGACGTAGACGCAATTTTAAAAGAACACCCCAATGACCGTGACTATCCGCTCGGCATAGATTGCGGCAGCATGATAGGCAAAATACGTGATATGCTAACATTCGAGGGCGTTTGCTATGCATGGGCAGATTATCCGGAAATGCTGGAAGACATGGTAGAAACCTGTTGCCAATTGGTAGAAAACATACTTGACCAATTGCTGGGCAAAGTAGAATTCGACTTTGCGTCCGGTTGGGAAGATATCTGCTTTAACTACGGACCAATTTTACCGCCGTCTTTCTTTAACGAAGTTGTTGCCCCACGTTACAAGCGCATTAGCAAACGGCTTAAAAAACACGGCATAGACCTATGGTTTACAGACTGCGACGGTGATGTACGTCCTATTCTGCAAATGTTTTTGGACTCCGGTATTAACTGTATGTTCCCGTACGAGGTTAACTCCTGCGTTTTCCCCGGCGATTTGTTAGACCGGTATCCAAACCTGCGCATTATGGGCGGTGTGGATAAAATGAAGCTTATCGAAGGCAAAGAAGCCATTAAAGAATATCTTGAGCGTCTTGTGCCATATGTAAAACGTGGCGGTTTTATCCCATTTTGTGACCACCGCTGCCCACCTGACGTAACGCCGGAAAATTACATGTATTATTTGGACTTAAAAGAGGAGTTGTTTGGGTGACACCTATACGAAAACCATGGAAAAAAGGCGAGTTTACCAACCGTGAACGGTTCAACCGCCAAATGCATTTTCAGCCGGTAGACCGTAGCTTTAATATGGAGTTTGGCTACTGGGACGAATGCTATACACAGTGGGATATATTTGTGAAAAACGGCATAAAAGACCGTGGTGCGGCGAATGAGTTTTTTGGGTTTGACTTCCTAGGTGTGGAAAGCGGCGTAACATGGATGGATCCGCCCTTCCCGTACAAGGAGCTTGAACGCCGTGGCAACAAAATTATCATGCAAAACGAAGACGGCGTTATAGGTGAGCGCACCATTGAGTTTGCCAGCATCCCGCATTTTATAAAGTCGCCCATAGAAACCCCGGACGACTGGTTGAAAACTAAAAAAGAGCGGTTTGACGTGAATAGCCCCGCTCGCAAAATAGATGTGCAAAAATGGATGGAGTATTATCCGAAAAACCGTACAAACCCAATTGGTATAAACTGCGGCAGTATGATAGGTAAAATACGTGATTTGCTAACATTCGAGGGTGTTTGCTACGCATGGATGGATTACCCGGAAATGATAGAAGATATGGTAGAAACCTGTTGCGTAATGACGGAGCACTTGCTGGATCAAGTGCTTGGCTATGTAGATTTCGACTTTGCACACGGCTGGGAAGATATCTGCTTTAACCACGGACCAATTTTGCCGCCGTCGTTCTTTGAAGAAGTTGTTGCACCAAGGTACAAGCGCATTAGCAAGCGGTTGCTTAACCATGGCATAGACCTGTGGTATACTGACTGTGATGGTGATGTGCGCCCGCTTTTGCAAATGTTCTTGGACTCCGGCATTAACTGCATGTTCCCATACGAGGTGAACTCCTGCACACATCCGGGCGAGCTATTGGATCAATATCCGAACCTGCGCATTATGGGCGGGGTGGATAAGTTGAAGTTGATAGAAGGACAAAAGGCTACAAAAGCGTATATGGAAAGCCTTGTGCCATATGTAAAGCGTGGCGGGTTTATCCCGTTTGTAGACCACTTATGCCCGCCGGACGTAACGCCTGAGAATTATTTATACTATTTGGAATTAAAAGAGAAATTATTTGGGGAATGGTAGGAGGTGCTTGTTATGGGTAAGAAGCTGAATGTTTTTGTTTGGATAGGTTTTGTCTTAGATTTGATAGGTTTTTTCGTCGCATTATTCGCTAGTTTTCCTCTTGGTGTTGGCTTAATAATTGTTGGGCTTGTGTTCTCGGTTATTGGACTAATAGTCTGCATAAAGCAAAGGGGTAGTGTTGGCACTGCTATTTTCTATGTTGTGCTTGATTTTGTGTTTCTAATCTACCTTTTTAGTTTTGCTTAAGCACTTGTTTAGCATTTGGTATAATTAAGGCATGTCTCGCTAATTGAGGCATGCCTTTTAGTTAGGAGAAAACCTATGTCACACATATTAAAATAATGTAAACTCCCCACACAACCAATCCACACTCTCCGCCCCGTCAAACCTATGCCCGCCTTCAAATTGATGTAACCCAAATTTATCCTCCGCCCCCAATGCCACATAAGCATCCTTACAAATACTAAACGCCGGTTCTACCGGGTAATTCGTATCAGCCTTGCCACTTTCCACAAACTGCGCACGGGGCGCAGCCAGCGCAGAAATATCCGGCATGTCGCAAATTTCGCCAATGCCGAATGGGTGGTGGCAAATGCAATGCCCAAGCCATGAGGTTTGGGTAAACGTCGTAAAATATCCGCTTAAAATGGACGCTTTAACCCTTGTATCCAGTGCAGTCAAGACCTGCGTCAGCCAACATCCGCCGGAAAGCCCGGCACAGGCTACGCCATCTTGTTTTACGCCGTCCATTGCCAGCAGCATATTTATACCTGCCATTAGCTCAAACACTCTAAAGCCGGTGATGTCTATCCCCATGTGGTTTAGCCTGTTAAACAGCAGCATACAACCCGCTTCACGTGGGCTTTGAGCATATTCTAACGGAACATCCCTTGTATTTTGCCCCCAATGTTCTTGTGCACACATGCCTGCGCCGTCGGGTGCAAGCACCACAAAACCACGGTTGGCAAGCTCATGCCCGTAGGCAATGCCTGTGGCTTTGTCCGGGAAAACTACGCTGTCTTTAGAGCCGGGGAAATGCCCGTGCAGACAAAGTGCTGCCGGGGCAGGCAGCTTATACGGTACCAATAGCCACGCTTGCACCCAGTTGCCTTCACCAACTTCGTAAGCAATTAATTTGCGGGTATAAGTTTCACATTTTTCTTCTTGCAAAACTTGGAACGTGGGCGTAGGTGGTGTCCCCAGTTTATCCAACGTAAAAATACGCCTTAATTCTTTTGTTAAGCCATTGCGCCACTCTTCCAGTTCGGACGGGGTGGCGTTTTTTGGATATGCATATTTGGGGGTGAAATCCTTGTACTTATCCGCAAGATAGAATGCGGTGATCGGCTT
>Ga0131853_10015199_pt1 | contig 14086 bp, 8 predicted proteins | sample TergutLab28metaG_FD_92764 | JGI IMG/M metagenome (GOLD analysis project Ga0131853, IMG submission 92764) | Labiotermes labralis P1 segment gut microbial communities from Petit-Saut dam, French Guiana - Lab288 P1 (version 2) (version 2) | ecosystem: Host-associated > Arthropoda: Insects >... | reverse complement strand
GCTCTTAATTTCTTCCACAATAGAATTTTGATTTGTTAAAGTTGTTCCCAAATATTTAAACTCTTCCACCCTCTCGAAGGTACTATTATCAATCCTCACACTCTGAATTCGTCCTGCATTCTGTTCTCGAGACATGACCATGTACTTAGTTTTATCAGCACTTACTTTCAGTCCAATCTCTCTAGTAGCAGCTACCAGAGCTTCTGCATTTTTCTTTAGAGTATGTGTGCTTCCTTCCAGTATTTTAACATCATCGGCATAAGCCAGAAGCTGATGTGTACCCATTTAGTTTCAAGCCATCCTGGTTTACCTGAACCCTCCTAATGGCATACTCTAAAGCAAAGTTAAAAAGCATTGGCGATAGAACGTCTCCTTGTTTCAAAACATTCCTAATAGGGAACCTGTCAGACACATTCTTGCCTACTCGGACTCTGCTGTATGTTTCAATCAGACTCATCTTTATTAAACTTACAAGTTTCCTAGGGATACCAAACTCAATGAGAATCTTATATAAGACCTCCCTCCTAACTGAATCATAAGCCTTTTCGAAGTCTATAAAGAGCTGATGAACTTCTTCATTGTATTCCCATTTTTTCTCAAGTATTTGGCGAATGCAGAATATATGATCAATAGTCGACCTATTGCGTCGAAAGCCACATTGATGATCCTCGATAATTTCCTTCGCATATGGAATTAACTTTGAGAGCAGGATGTTGGATAAAATTTTGTAAGTGTTTGGCAAAAGTGATATGCCTCTATAATTATTACAGTCTCTTTTATCCCCCTTCTTATGAATAGGTACTATGATCGACTCCTTCCACTCTACAGGCAGTTTCTCCTTCTTCCAAATAGAAGTAATAAGTTTTTGAATCTCCAAGCAAATTGTTCTACCCTTGCTTTAATCAGTTCTGCCGGTATTTGATGAATACTTGGCGATTTGTGACTTTTTAGCTTGTCGATAGCCAGCTCAACCTCAGAGGAACTTGGCTCAGGTACTAGTGGTTCTGCTGTGTGTATTTCTGCCTGCCCAACATCCTTAACCCCATGCACATTGAATAGCTGGGAGAAATAATTCCTTCACCTAGCCACAATACCTTGGGAGTCTGCAACTGAGTTGCCTTTCTCATCCTTTACTATATTACATCTAGGCTGGTACCCCTTCTTAAAGTCACTGATACCCCTATACAAGTCCCTCATGTTTTGGATCTTATTGTTAGTTTCAAGTTCCTCAATTTTAGCTCTCAGATATGCCTTCTTTTTGTTCCTGAAATGTCTGCTAACTTCACTCCTTACCTTGTTCAGATTATCTACATTGCTTTGGCTTGGATCCTGTATCCACTGCATTTTAGCCCGCTTCCTTTGATCCAAAAAACCTAAATTTTCTTCATCAAACCAGGGTTTATTCTGCTTAAATTCATGCAAACCCAGACTCTATTTCGCTGAGGTTTGGTTATTCTCTTTAATGTTCTCTCAAGTCCTATTTATGTCCTCGTCATTGTTCGAGTTCTCCAAAGCTACAAACCTGTTTGAAGTCTCAATGTGATACTGTTACCTAACCTGTGGTTCATTTAGCTTCCTCAAGTTAAATCTTTGCCTATGAAACCTCTGTGCAGCTAGTTTACCCACTGCTAATCTTTCCCTAACCTATGCAATCACCAGATATTGATCTGTATCACAATCAGCTCCCCTAAAACTTCGCACATCCAGTACACTTGAATGCCATCTCCTATCTATCAGTACGTGGTCAATCTGGTTGTGAGTCTTACAATCAGGAATGTTCTGGTGAGGGAACATCTTGCTCTTAACCACCAGATTTTTTGATGTGACGAAGTTAACTAGTCTAACCCCATTATCATTACTATCCTGATGGAGACTCTCCTGTCCATTTGTTGGCTTGAAAATATTCTCTCTTCCCACTTTTGCATTAAAGTCTCCTAGTAACATTTTCATATGATATTTTGGTAAGACCTACTGTAATTCCTCTTAAAAAATATATATTTGCCTCATCACTTTTTTCCTCACTTGGTGCATGCACATTTACAACAATGATATTATGCCAGCGACCTCTCAGAACTATATATGACAACCTATCACTAACAAACTCTACTCTCTTCACTGCTAATACTATTCTATGGTGTACAAAAAAAACCTGTTCCCAGTCGATGATTTTCATTTCCTTTCCCATAGAAAAAATCATAATCCCCTGCTCTTACTGTGCCCCCTTTGTCCCACCTGACCTCCTGTACACCCACTACATCTAATTTATACCTCACTAATTCCCTCACTGCTGCCTTAAGTGACCCTGCCCTATACAGGCTCCTAACGTTCCAAGTCCCTATTATCATCCCTCTTTGCCTGCTGCATGATGCTTCCCCTGGAAACACCCCCCCCTGGAGATCCGAGTGGGGGAGTAGTTTACCTCCGGATTGTTTTGTCTCCAGAGCAAGCATCCCACTTGTGACTGTTTCTTAACACAAGTGTTTTACAGGGAAGGGTTGTTAGCACCTCACCCAACCCCCAAGCTGGAGGACCACCCCTCGTCGGTTGTCTGCGACTGCTTATTCAATTTACTCGCAGCTACCCTCCTTATTGGAGGCCGTTCCTCTATCTGCAACCTGAGGACGTGCCATGCCGTGGTGACGGACCCACCACATGGGGTGATAAGCAATATGGAATAAAAATACATTTTAACATAGTGCTTTCATTGGTTTTCTACATACATTGCGTGTAGTATACATTTTTAAATAATAACAGTTTCTCTGCTTTTTGAGGTAGCAATTATGTGAGGGACGGTTCTGAATTATATTGGTACTTATGTATCAAACTTACAAATTGTTGTGATATTTGGTCCATCAGTGTGAATTGTTTTACTTAAGATGCTGATTTCTCTCATGGCCTTCTGGTTTCTCTACAGACTGTTGCTGTGATGGTACTTATATCATGTGTTGATTATTGTGATAATTTCCATGTGGCACCTAATCTTAAACTGAGCTGTTATTCATATCTTTTGTGATGGTACACCACAGTTATGTGCGTTTGTTTTACTGTATCGTGTTCAGAAGTCACAAGTCATTGTGCTTGGAATAAGATGCTTGTATGGGAAGAGGGTATGCCTGGGTGACTCATCTGTTGCCTTGATGTACTTGTCTTGTAAATTCCAGTACCTGCGGCAGAAATAACATTTATTTTACACTTGTCTGTAATGAAAATTAATTCAGTAATTATTCTCTACCTTGACCTTGAATCTTGAAATTATGAATAGGATGTACAATTTTCTTACATATCTGCAACTTCAGGTGGTTCTGCTGTTAAATATCTACAGCTTTTTTTTAAATCAATAATCCACTTTGTGTTTTTAAATATGAAGTGTTTCAAAGTTTAAATTAGGTTCAGCATTTAACCTAGACTTTACAGTTACGTACTTCCGTTACTGTTTCAGCAGTGAATGTCTCTTAAGTCTATAACTATCACAGAAGTTACACATTGATGTAACACTTTGTGGTCAGAATCACTTCTTTTCCAAAGTCCTAAAGTTTGGCCTCTTTCTTTTGTGTCACTCAGTACACACTCCTTTCACTTCCACTTCATTGTATAAATAGTTTTGTTGCCAGGTTCCCAACTCCTGTTGCACTAATATATCACAAGAGAATGGTTGTAGTAAACTTCACAGAATCTTTCATTGTGACATTTCCTGAATGCAGGTTACTTGCTCTTCCCGCTTTAGCTATATTGATTGAAATTACTGATTGATGGCATGGAACACATGTTCCTCTCTTGACTGTTGTCCTGTGAATTGCTGAAAATGCTGCACCATTGAAATGGGATTTTAATACCTAAAATTTTTGTTGGTGTATGAAGGGATATAATTGTAGCTACCCAATATCAGACATGACAGTTCATTAAAATAACTAGCACACTTGAAAACTGCACCACAGTGGTGGCCATCAGAACTTCTGTGGCCACAAATTTGTTAGTGAGTTCTTTATTACCCTACCAGTTCATTTTATTTCTTTTCTCTTTGCTTGAAGTCTGTTAGCATAGCTTTTGCCAGTATGTTTGTTGGATATCTGCTCTACCATAACACACTTGCCATATTCCAAAAGTGGTTCACTTTCATTCTGTGGTGTTTTTCTTGATTTAAATTTTCAACAAGCCTACCAAGAAAGTAGCATACACATTTAATCAAAGGAGAAATATTTTAATTTTCTGTCTGGTGTGTAAGCAGGATGCAGAATATCAGTTCAGATACAGGAATGTATGTGGACTGGAGCTTTAGTCCTTGAGAGAAATGAAGCATAGAAATTGTGTGTGGTTATGAAGGTAATTAGGATTGTTGCTGACTTCTTATGAACATTCTTTCTGTGGTATGTTCATTTCACCACCCTCATAATGAGCAGTTTTGTACTTCTCTTTATCTGGCATTCATAATTCAAGAGATAAGTAAAGCCCTCAGAATAATGTAACATCAGAACTTTAAGTTGTTTGTGCTGTTCTTCCACTTAGATGGAACTGACAGGCTGCTGAATGCTGTCATGTTCAAATAGAATTAATTTGTTTTTGATTGACAAGAGAGAGGAAATGGTACCTTAAGATTTAGTAAGAACACTTGGACACATTCATTTACTCAGAATATATTTTACAAGTGCAGTCCCTATAATATGACATTCAGTACAGTTACATAGTAGTCTATACATGTGCATACAGCTTACAGTACAATACAACGTTGCTAGAGATGGGATAAGACTGAACAATTTTTATTGCATTTAGTGAGGTGTTTCATTGCTTTTGTTTATGGGCACTTGGCTGAAATTTGCATCTTGATTTAAATGTTTAATCATCAATAATAATAATACTTAATAATATGATTTAGAAATGTGTTGAATATGTAGAAACCTTTTTGTTTGTATTGAAATTCTGTTGTCTCACTGGTGGTGGTCAGTTAATCACGTGTAATACAAGTCTTAAAAGTTTTAAGATGTGATGTTTATATTTTCTTGTTTCATAATGACATGTTTTATTGAAAAACATGGACTTAATTTCTTATTACAACCTTAATAAAAACCTGAACCTTTCCCACATGATTTGATATTAGATTTTGCATTTTACACTGGTAAAATTCATATTACAAATGATCCATGAGGAGGAGACTGTGAATTTAATCTAATCTCTTGATGTCTTGAAGGGTACTTCCTTCTGACACTTGTCTGTTCACAGGATTAAGATTGCAATTGAATATCTGTTTGCTAATTTACTTCCTGAATTTTTAATTCTGGTCTGTGTTCAAACACAGGAGTGGCTCTCAGAAGTTAAATTAAAGATGAATGTGCAGACTGCAGGCAATATACAAGCTTCATAGCAACAATGCTGAAATTTTTATTTTCATATTTAATGTTAATTATAACAAAGATAATAATTGTATAAAAATGTTTCACCAAAATTTATAGAATGTATGAAATTATTCTAAGCCTTCAATGATGGCTGCTAAATATTTTGTATTGTATTACAAATTTAGGAATAGCCAAATTTCATTAACTGAGTTGCACATAAAATGAAAGAATGCATTCCATCCCTAGCAATGTTTCGCGTATTGCACAACATAACCTATATTCAATAAGACTATTTCATGCACAGACCACTAATTATGATTCTTCTTACTTGACTTTCTTTTCATAACACTTCGTCTACTGCAGTCATTCAAGGTAAACTAACTTTTTCCACGTTTTTACAGCATCTTTATATAACATTGCAATATAGTTTCTCTTCATCTTTTTAATTCCACTAATATATTGCCTGATATGAGTATATTGTATGTTTCTTGTTATTACTCTTATTATTATAATCACTACTGTTATTGAAATGTTTGCTGCTGATATTAGTGTCAGCGGACTGAGATGTACGTGAGATGTATATCTTCAAGCCACATTTGATACAGATGTGACAAAACTTTGAGTTATGTGTGTTACTGTTGTTCGCACCATGTGCCAGTTATATTTGTACATAATTGTACCAGCAAACATGCAGAAAGGCAATTTGGCAGTGAGGGATGCTGATTGGCGGATGGTTCTGTAGGCACATAACTGAAGATGGACACATTTCATGTTTGTATGATATTTCAAAATCATTATTTTACCTGAATGATTATTAGCATATTAGGTGTTATTTTTATTTATAAAAAATTTCCTGTTCTGTTACAATTAATCAGTTACTGTGTGATTTATAAACAGAAATAACTCATAAAATTTCCATTCTATGTTAATTATTTTCTCTGTTATGTATTAGCAGAAGTAACATGTGACAAGATAATAATAAAGCATGATCATATCATCACAATCAGATCTTATGAACTAGGTTATTGGTATACTGTACTGCTAATTACACTATAATTTTGTTTTAAATAATTGATCAGTGTATGTACCAAGAATGTATTTTGATGCAGAAGTAAACACAGAGGCATTTTGAACGTCCTGGAACTGTGACTGCTTCCAAATTATACCTTCTTTGAATTGTGAATGTGTTAAATTTTATTGAGACATATAATTATCTTAATATACCAGATTTCAAAGTTTACAGTATTCAGGAATGTACTTAAGTGTAAGCCAGATTTTGTACAGAATTTGGATTTATGGACTTAAAGCTAAATTGGTTTGGGATGACAATTTGGGACAGAGACAAGAAGCAGATTAATAAATTTAAGCATACATGCAATGTTTGGCCTCACATTTTACTCCTATAGTTATTTAAATAAAAGTAGTGGAAGGTGCGGGCAGCATCATGTGAGGTTTATACTGCAGAACTTCAGATGTCCTCAGAGAATGATCATTGTCAAATTAAGGGAAATAAGTCATGCACATAGTTTTGAATTTCTTCATTCTTTGCTCCCATAAATATTTAGTGAGCTGTGCATTACTGACACTCAAAATGCATGTGTTTTTATTATTGTCTGGGTTGAATCAAAATTAGAATGGTCAATAGATTGTAGGTGAAATTCCATAGAATAAATTTAATGAAAATCCATTCAGCTGTTCTTTAGTTGCTGCATATAGACAAACCAACTGAACTTATTACATGAATATTGCATTTTTCCATTTTTCTATTGCATATAGATATACTATTCTACAAAATGTACTTGCATTCCACACTACATCACAAGAGGGAGGTTTGCTGTCCTTTTCAGTCCCTGATTGACTTAATCAGTGGGGAAAGTTGTGCTGGTACTGATTTGATTGGAGGCTTTTTAGGCCATGCACCCAATCTGCATGTATAAGTGTAGAAAAAATCTCTGCCTGTTCCAAAAATTGTATCCCAGTCATCCAGCACATAGACTGTAACTTTTAGTGTCTCAGAAAATGACATTAGTAACTGCATGAAATGTACATAATGTTGACATTGGGAATATGGTAGCTTATTGAGAACTAGTTTTTAGCACTCAAGTTATGGGACTGTCAGTATTTGGGAAAAACCCCGACAAATCAAAGTTGCGTTTATGAAGAAATTAAGAACAGATTGGAACTAGGGAATGCTTACTGTCAGTCAGTGCTGAATCTTTTGTCTTTCAATTTGCTATACAAAAACATGGAGATTAAAACATACAGAAATATGATTTTGTCTGTTGTATTAAGGGGTGTGAAACTTAGTCTCTCACATTAAGGTAGAAACAGAGGCTGAGGGATGTTTGAGTACAGGGTGCTGAGGAAGATATTTGGGTCTAAGAGGGATGAGGTAATAGGGAAGTGAAGAAGCCTGATGGGGGGTAGAGAAGAGGTACATATAGGGTTATGGTTGGGAAACCTGAGGGACGGAGACCATTGGAAAACATAGGAATAGGTGGGAGGATAGTATTAAAATGAATCTTTAAGACATGAGATGGAGGGGCATGGACTGGATTGATCTGGCTCAGTATACAGAGAAGTGATGGGCTCTTGTATAATGCAGTAATGAACCTTCGGGCTCGATACAATGCAAGAAAGGACGTCTTAGCTTCTCAAGAAGGGCTTTGCTCCATGAAGTTAGTTAATTTAGACAGACAGACAGACAGACAGACAGACAGACAGAAAGAAAGAAAGAAAGAAAGAAAAAGAAAGAAAGAAATAAAGTTAGTCAATTAGTTATTTAGTTAGTTAGAAATGAACTGTTTTCGTAAGCACTTATGACAAAGAATTTAAACAAACAATTCAAGAACGTTCAGAGGACACACTAGAATTCCCTTGGGAAACTACTGTAGACCTGATTTAGTGATTTAGTGAGAATATATACCACTTAACTAAATTCTGTCCTCCCAGTGCTCATTTCTTGATCTGTGAAGAAGAAGCTTCTCGGTGACTGTCTCATTTTGTGGTGTCATCATATAGTTTATGGAACTACTGGGAGATGACATTCCTGATGCTAGCTTGAAGTTCTGCCATGAAGTGTAGATAAGGTAAAGTCTCCTGAGGCAGTTCCTGTTTTGAATAAAGTTGTAATATAAAATATTTGATTACACCTTGTATTTACCATACACATTTATGCCTTATCGTCATTCCCCCCATTTTGACTCTGACGATGGAGATAGGACCACTGTCTGAATTGTTGGCCTTCTTCCTCAGCAATAGTGCTGCTGATCACCTAAGTCAGTCACAATATGCAGTTGTTTATTGCAGAAGCTTTATACCTTGTTTTAAAATGGCTCAGATTACCAGTTGTAGAGATAGTGTTGTTAGAGATGTGCCCTTAGGAAAGAATGAAATTACATGAAAATCAGGAGGTTCTGAATACATGCTACTTTTATTACAACTCTGCCTAAAAATAATTGCATCATATTCTGGCCTGCTGTTCATCAGATAGTGATTACTGTGCTCACAGAAGATGAAGTTGTTGAATCCATATTATCATTGCTTTGAATTTGAAGTGCTTCTGATTTTGTATTCTTACCATTTTATCTTCCTAGTGTGCCTTGATTTCTCTTATACTCTGTTAACTTTGAAACTTTGTACTCAATCAGCATTGTTTGTCACTTGAGAGTAAAGGAATTTTTACAGTTACCTTAGAAAAATGTCCAGATCATTAGGGAGAGTCTGTTAACTCTTTACTGTTGTTATATTTTAAAACAAAAACAGGAGGAACTACTTAAAATTTAATAAGCAGCATACTCTAAATAAGCCTGTTTGATGTCTGTATAGAAAAGAATAATGAAAATCAGTCAGATACTGTATATGACCAGGTCATCTCAGATATATTAGCAAAGTCTCTATTTATCTGAATGTAGTGAAAATAATGCTGTTCTGTGTGAAATTAAAGGTAATCTATGTTTATATATAATTTGATGTTTCCGTGGATAGTGTACGCAATGAGAATCTTCTTGGGTGATCAGTCATGTAAATGTGGTTATTTTCAGGTTATTGTACTTTTCTTAACATTTTAAAACATTAGAGTTCATCTGTATGAAATCCTGGAATGTTGATTTATTGCTGTATAGAAAGGAGCAACTGATACTTGAGAAATTCTGAATCAAATATCATTTTGTGGGCAGTGGACACTGATAAAAGATCTCATACACTGATCAATTATTGCTATTTTACAGGATATACTCTTCATACCTTTAGGAGAATAAATATAGTCTTTTGTTTTTCCCTTATAATCAGTGAAGTACTATAAGAAAGTACTATAAATTATTTAACCTAAATAGTACCTTTGAACATCAAAGCTATAATTTCATTTTTTTCTTCAGTTTTTAGTTCTGAAAATAATAGTGGACATTAAGTTAGTTTTTGGCAGTTACACAGCACTTGTTTTACCTGACAAATACCGTTTTTTGTTTCTGGTTGGTTCACCTATCACATTAACCTAGTGCACCACCCATGTGTGTGGCTGAATGGTGACAGGAAATGGCAGATGATATTTGTCAGATAAAATAAGGACCCTTTATGTATTTATAATTTGTCAGTAATTTTCACCTGGTAAATTTTTAAGACTATAAAAATAATTTGTAGGTAATTAGGAATTACAAACTTCTGGTATTATTCTGTGTTTATTTGTTGTGTTTCAGCATAAATCTTGTCAGTCTGAAGTACTTAAAATTAATTAAAATGAAATTTCTTAACTGATATCTTGAATATAAATTAAAGATAGACTAAGAGCATAATAAATGTTGTAATTATCAATCCAGTGGTAAGTACAACTGAATTTTTAAAAACATGTTGTATTAGCATTTGTAGCTCTAATCCATTTCATGGTTTTATATTACAAATGACAGAAAATGCTAACTGGATGCTCACTCCGCTCTCACTGATTGAAAATAACCTGATGGGTTTTTTATCTTACTGTACTAATTGTAGTTGTTGTTAATTATGTGTTGTATCTTGCAAAGGGTTTTCATTGGTGGCATTTTCCTGTTTAGTACAAAATCGTTTCATGAACATCATGCTGCATCTAGGTTGGGTGATCATCAAAACATGCAGTCAGTAAGCTGCTTCCAGGATGAAGAGGTTAAGTCTGCCATGTCTAAACAAAACAAAAGACTGCTGCATCTAAGTTGGTTGCATAAAGATCAATTTCGTGCATTTATTCAGGTCTGTTAGGTTTCAGCTACAGTAGCATTGATTTGTAATTATGCTGAAACTGTCTAGTGAGTTTCATCCTGGAGACTAAACACTTATTTTAAAAATATGATAAAATCAAAGGAGTGGGAATGTTGTTGCAAATTAAGTTTATGCTACTGAATCAATTAAGAGCAGATTAAATTTTCTAACGGAGCGTTTGTCAAGGACTATGGTCCATATAGTTAATTGGTTTTAATCAAGAGAGGGGTTTAATATGATATAATCCTACCATATGTTGACCCTTCTTGTATGTGTAGTGAGCAGTGCACACTTTTAAAAGAGACATTTGTTTAGAATGATTGTACAGTACTGCTATACAGTGTATCCAACTTAACTATCTTGTTGCATGTGAGCTGAGAAGCAGCTATGCAGGTGGCTGCAGTAATATTATGTTTTCCAGCTTCTCTTATAAATTTGAAAAGTTTTATTGACCATTTGACTTACAGGAATTAAAATTTATTTGATTCCAGGCAATTATGTTATATCAGTTTGTTTGTGAAGCTTGATGCTTTGTTTCTTCATTGACTATGAAGGGTAGCAGCATGAGATTAGAATTGCTCCATTGAAACATATCTTATTGAGGGAAACATATCTTATTGAGGGTTACTCTTTGTTTCAGGAATACGTATGTAAGCACGTATATAAACAGGATGTGGGTTTTAAACATTAAGTTATCTCTGTGGATCATTGAAAACATTCAGTAAGCACTGAACAATTTCTTTTGCTTTCTGTGTGATCAATATTTGTAGAAGAAATTAAGGCAGCATTAATTGTTGTGAAGAATATGATGCAATAAGAGATTTCAGGAAGTAAAATAGTTGAACTAGAATTACACAGAATGTACTGCTCAGATATTGACCTAAAGTAGAAAAATTAGAATGTATATACCATGACAAAGAATGCAAAAATAGTATAACTGATCTTATTTCTCCAGATGGCTTTGTTGAAATTTACACATTGTGTAAAGGCAATGAACACCTTTCCTTAATTTATTTGGTATCAAAAACATTATAAATATGTTGAGTTTGAAGAATCAAATATATTGTACTTATTCAGGTTTTGTATATTTGTCTGTAAAATGACAGAAATACTTTAGTCTGAGAGTTTGGAATTTCATTCACTACAGTTTCTGCTACTATTAATGTGGCCAGGTGTAAAGATAATAAGTAAAATTGGAAATTTAATGCAGTTACAAACAACATGAAGATATACTTTGGTAGTTAATATTCACAAATTTTCTGGTATAATGCTTAATATTTTTGTATTATGCAATTTAAACAATATTGGTCAGTTTAAATTAAACTGACTGGTAAGAATTTAAAGTCCTGCGCTTCGTAAGTCAGGACAGTTTTTAAATGAGTGTTGTGTCTCCAAATATAGATAAAAAAAACTCATATGACAATGTAAAATGAGGTCAGAGTAAGTCATTTCTTAATATATGAACCGGAAATGTGATCTTGGAATAAGGTGGCCAAATACAGGTTGTCACTTGCAAATTACATTTTATGATTATGCAGAGAATCATTGAAACTTTCTTTGGCAAACATCTGCCATACATTCAAGGTCATATGTTTCCACAAAATATATAACGTAGGAGCTAAATTTGTTAGGCACTTGTTATTTTCAGGTAATGAGAGAATATCTGACTTCTGAATGACCTGTTGTGATGTAAAATATCGTACTTTAAAAAAAAGCAGACTTTTCTTCTGATCATCTTTGTACTGAAAGTAATGGATTTCAGAACTTGTTTTTATTGGAAAGCGCTAGCCTGTAACACTGGAATCATGCGGGATCAGTTACTGACTACGAGCTATGCATGGCACCAGGACAGCCATTTTGCATGGCATCCAACCTAGAGCAGTGCTAGAATAGGGACTACAAAAGCTTCTGTCATGTGGAATACCCAGGCATACAGGAAGTCCAATCTTTTAAATTTATGCACAGTATCAGTTGTTTGTAATTCTTTGTTTCCATTACAGCCATGTCAAAAGTATTACACCTCTGAAGTGACCATTAGTTTTAATTCATATAACTTGATTTTGAAGTTTATTACAAATATGAAAGGAAGTATCTTTTTAAAAAACTTCAAGTTTTGGATGATTTCATACCTTGTTGCATATGTCAGCTTATTGACCTTTTTTTGTTTATTGAATTCAGTTTGAAGAGTGAGAGCAGGCCACAGGTAATGTAAGGTAGTTGCATTTTCATGGTTTCAGAATATTTGACTGCTGCTAGGACAGGTTACTGTGGGGGCTAAGAGTTGTGTGCCTTTTACATACAGTGGCATTTTGGTAGGTAGGTGAAAGAAGTAAGGACTGAATCAAGTACTACAGAAATTGAAAATAAAGTGCAGTTGTGGTTAACTGAGTTAAAAGAGTCATGCATCAATTGCAAACAACATATCAAGTCATACTGGGAACTGAGTTTCAGTTGTTTTATGCAACTATGTCAGCTATTCTTAATGGTACCTTCACTGGAAAAGGTGAGCTTTCTTGTTATCTACCAAGGCTATGAACTTCTGATGTGGTGTATCCAGCTGAACATGGAACATGCTAGTGTAATCTACATTAGCAGTGTGTACTGTACAGTACAACTTACCGCATCTTACAATAGATGTTGAAGATGATGCTCTTGAGGTGTCAGACTTAGTTGACATGTGGTGAGAAACTCATTGAAACCTGTTTGAAATTGTTGTCTAGAAATTACCAACACTGTGCACCCATGATTTCTTTAAGTTTATTCTCTGTATGTGAATCATCTTCCATCCAGTAGGTTTTCTGTTATTTAGGTTATTTATATGACTCTTCACATAATCGGATCTGTAAAATAAGTTGGCAATCAGATGACTTTACCACTACACACTCTTTCACAAACCCAGTTACAAAACTCTACTGTCAGACCAAAAAGTGGAGTTTGTATGCAGCTGTAAATGTATGTGGTTTCACACACAGCAATATTTTGGCTGTGTTTACAGATTACTTTGATACACCAGTTTCTTGGGATAAGCGTTTTAAAGAATACTCTAGACATGGTTATAAACACACTCCACTATTGTCTCATGTTTCTGCTGGAAGAACACCTAATGATCACTCTAGTACCTTCTTTAAAATGGAATCTCTTTTTCCGTACTTGTTCATAAGTTGATATATTGTTGTATATTCACTTTATTATATATATTTCAGTCAACACAACTATATAATAAAAGCATAGGTTAAAGTGACATGTTTTGACTTAAAAATCATCATCAGGCTAAGCTAAGAACCATGAAGTTCTTTACAATGTGGCTGTGCGCATTTGGGATCCCAGATGGCTCACATTGTGTGCTGTGATTCGTACCCTGTATATAACATGACTTATATCTATTACACTGTTGTACCTATATTGGGGTTAAGTATGTGATGTGTGTTAGTATGCTGTTTCCTGGGACCATTGTTCACTGATTGGGCTCCTGGTTGTTATGTCAATTGTGGTTGTATTGGTTCTCCTGCTTTTTAGTTTTCCGGTGGTTGGGG
>Ga0131853_10015197_pt1 | contig 14086 bp, 5 predicted proteins | sample TergutLab28metaG_FD_92764 | JGI IMG/M metagenome (GOLD analysis project Ga0131853, IMG submission 92764) | Labiotermes labralis P1 segment gut microbial communities from Petit-Saut dam, French Guiana - Lab288 P1 (version 2) (version 2) | ecosystem: Host-associated > Arthropoda: Insects >... | reverse complement strand
TGGATGTGTGTGTGTGTGGATGTGTGTGTGTGTGTGTGTGTGTGGGTGGTGTGGGTGTGGGGGTGTGTGTGTGTGTGTGTGTGTGTGGTGGTTGTGTGTGTGTGTGTGTGTGGTGTGTGTGTGTGCGTGTGTAATGCTGAAGGGTAATCAAAACATTTCTTTACACCTGACGATTCTATTGTAATCATCAAGTGCACACAGACTTTTTGATCACCTTGTATTTAGTTTGTGGCCTCTCCTTAAAAATGTTGATTGTTTTATCTTCGAAGACTCTTCAGCTACAATTTTATACATTTGAGTGTTACGTTCCAACTGTTGGAGTGAAAAGACCAACCGTAACCATTGTACTTACAGTCTCCATCATCATCATCATCATCATCATCATCATCATTATCATCATATTCGGTCTTTTTATTACTTAGTCAGACAGCGATAAGTTCTAATATTAGAATTGCTGACGACGAATTCAGATGACGGTGGAGGTTTTACCGAATTATGGAAACAAGAATTTGTATTTTCCAATTCATTGCAACATGTAACTTAATTATTTAACTGCCTGCTTCCACTTTCAGGGTGAAAGTAAACAAGGATCGAATTTCCACGTTGCTCCGGAAACGCTGGTTAACTACCCATAAAATTGCACATTCTTACAATACAGTTGTACTTAGCTGAAAGTGGCCTGAAGATCAGACTTACAAAATCCAATTTGTACCACTTTTGGTAGTTTTAATATACGTTTCTGAATTGACTTTTCTCCTTTATTTAAGTAAAATGTAACATCGGCATTATAACCTGTATTAGCAACAACCACACGAAGAGGATATCAGAGATAACTCGCCAACTACGGTATCAGTTTTTCCCTCGTTATATATGCAAATCTAAGGACCACGGAAGGGCAAGGTCGGAGAAAAGCGCTGGATTAAAGTGGAAGTTTAACAATTGTCTTTTGACCTTTCCATCTACTGGAACAGAATTTTCCGTGGGCATGATTTCTTACGTAATGGCTTTCAAAATTATTTTCCCCTGTTTTGTTTGCACACAGAGAAGATAGCTGCTAAGCGCACTGCATAAATGCAGGTGCTACTGGACCAGAAATGTCACCAGTTCCTAACAAAATGTAGGGCGGACAGGCTTGCTGACGTTTGGAGGACAGCTACTCCACATTAAGAGAGGTTGTGCCAGTTGGTGAATTCAAGTGTCTGCTGTATGCATTTGCATCAAGTTGTAATAAACTGTGGTTTTTAACTTATTTATTGTAATGTTACAATATGTCTTCCGTCAACACAACATTAAATTTAATGTATTATTGCAACATGTTTCGACTCAGGAGAGTCATCGTCAAGCTGATTACTTAAGAAGAGTTAATACATTGCGCTGCATTTGGCTGCTTTTGTACGTAGATTCTTAAATTGGTTGATGGTTTTAAATTGACTAACTATTAATCTAAAAGAAGTCATCCCGTTGTGTTATTAAGAATTAACGGTTCTTAAATAATCAGCCTGACGATGAATCTCCTGAGTCGAAACATGTTGCAATAATACATTAATTCTAATGTTGTTGTGTTGACGGAAGACATGTGGTATTTAGTTATATAACTTTTAGCTGTTTTTATTTTTGCAAACGTGGGAAGAAAATAATCTGTTTCGACAAACCGCTTTTTCTACGTCACACACAGCAGAAACGGTGCTCCTTTTGGTGATACAATTTGCGCCTAATATTTACTTTAGGTCATGCCACGGCTCAGGTAGTAAATCGCCGGTCTCTTACCGCAGATTCCTTGGTTCGATCACAGAACCCTCCACATGGAATTTCTGGTAAACAACGTGGTACTGTTATAAGATTTTATGAGATTATCTAGGATTTCCCCTGTCAGCATAATTCCATCGATTCTCCAGGCTTCATTAATTAATATTTATGCATTAAGTGTCATTACAAACACACTAGAAGGAAATGGCAGCCTAACGAATTTTCCAAAATGATATTCCTTTTCTAACAACTTGATGCACAAATTTTTTATTTTTATACAATTATTATATTCCTGTACATGTTTCGAGCGCTATTGTGCTCGTCTTCAGGAGGAAAAATTGTATTAGTGCAGCATCTAGTACCGTCACTCTCTTTAGGTGACTGTTCAGTACACAGGTTACGAGAGGGGTGACCAGTCCTCAAGTAACCTGTGTATTGCACAGTCACCCAAAGAGAGTGACGATACCAGATGCTGTACTAATACAATTTGTCCCCCTGAAGATGAGCATAATAGTGCTCGAAACATGTAGAGGAATATAATAAATGTATTAAAATAAAGAATTTGTGCATCAACTTGGTAAAAAAAAAGATTATCATTATGTTAGGACGCACGGTCAACAAAATATAAAAATTTCCAAAACGAATTTGCCTTTAGTTTCGTAACGTACCAATTCTGATTCGTTCCCTCGTACTTAAAAGTACCTGCATGTTCAAATAATTTATTACATATGCTTGTGGTATTATACCGCCTAGTGTTCAGTGCTAACACATGGATGTGTTCGTCCTCCTAGGATCTTTGCACTAATTTGTAGACCAGTGTTCTTACTAGACTCTAACAGAGTTGCTTGTATGTTCTTCATTGCGGTATTTACCTTTCTCAAAACAGACTAGCATCAGAAGAGAAGTTGGTAAATTATATCATTCAATCGATTTCCGCCCTAAATACCCAGAACTCCCGTCGTTGTGACTTATGAAGAAATGATAAGTGTCTTCCTTGTCATCACGTCATGCTAAGTCATCAGGTTAGCCACAGAGGAGGCGAGATCTTATATACGGAGTGTTGTCGCGGACATGTTGAATAAGCAACAGCGATAAACCGATAAGGGATACACGAGGGAAGGTCAAATAAAAACCGTAGAAGTGTATATTATTACAAGTGTAAATATCTAAGGTTTTCATTTGACTCAACCTCGTACTTCCGCACCATAAACACACAAGTTCGTCTCAAAAGGTCACGTATTGTCTAAAAATAGAATCGTATCCAACACCACAAGAACCACAACAACGCCACAACATTCCCTTCCAACAACTCCTGGGCAAATCCCGTCTGCATGTCACTTCACCTTTCCCCTTTGTTTTCTGTATTCCTGTCTCTACAGATATCACACGAACTGCGTTTCGTCTTACTATTCTGTCGCTATTCTGCCAACGTCGATGTGCAACGAGCCCAAGAGTTACGTAGTGTTAACTAGAATACAAGAGCCAATAACCAGTGTAAACCACAGGACAATGAAATCTCAAAATTCTTCGCGATATCGAACGAGCTGGGCTAGACGCTCCTGACTACCGTCGATAACTTCAAATCCCAGTGGCATCGTGCCACCGTTACGCTGGCGGCAGTGTGCGTGCGCTGAGATGCCAAACGCGATGCCCCACGAGACAGACGGCACTCGTGGGAGGTAGGCTATCTCTAGTGCAGACAACAAGCCAGCACAAAATACTGGCTGGAAGCTTCATTCCACTAGCATTCGCAATAATGGCATTACAGGCTACTCGCTCAGTGTGGATCTACATTCGTTTATGTTTGTTACGAGCTGGTAGCGGGCAACCGTTAAGGAAGGAACAGAAGATGGTGGGAATAAACGGCACTCGAAGGAATGTTTTTAACCTGTGTATTGGAGAAGGATATGTTTAGTACATCAGTAACATACCCGGCACGGCGTGGCACAGGGCTGAGGAACCTCCACCATAAAAAAATCAGCATGTTGTGAAAAACTAAAAAGGGCACTCTCGTTTCTGTTCATTTCCTTTCTTTCTCTCGCTACGTCTTCCCATTTTAACTTATTTCTCTTCTATTTTTCTACCTTCTTCCATTTTATTTTTCACTCTCTCTTTGTTTCTTTCGTCAATTCACAAAATGCAAAAGTGTGAGAAATTTCCTTCCAACTGGCCTACTGCAAACAAGGCCTCATATCCTTTACTTGTCTCTCTGTTCTCTAGGCATATTGCATATAGCAAACATTCATTAACCGCCCAGATTTCATTTTATCAGTATTCTTATTCTCCAAATTAAGAAAAAGCAAAACATTTTAGGCTGTTACAACTTGTATGAAACTCGGTGAACGCTGTACACATGTGACCTACCAGTTCTATATAAGCTGTATCCTCTTTCAGTTTCAGGCTTCTGTAATCCGTATTATGTTTTTGAAGCCGATGCTTTAGAGTCAATGGGGATAAAGACACTGCCTGAGCTGGTAGGCACGTTTATATTATGCATTTATACGTTTGGCCAATAAATTCTGTTGTATGAAGCACTCCATGTGCTCTTCATGTAAATTATATTCCGTGTTCTGTTTTAGATCAAACGACAAAATTGTTCCCTCCGTCGGACCCTAACCTGACCACACCTGTATTGTATAACCTTAGAGTGTGTCTTCCCCGCTGTTTCAGTAAAATAGGCAACAATACTGCTGCCTACTTTTCTTTATGACATAATGTTCTTACGGAATGTAACGCCGTGTATTCATCTGCCGTGAAAAAAGTGACGAAAAGACAAATCAGGTTCATTCAGAAGTACTGACACCAAACTGCCGAAACCAACGGCGTCATATTCCGAAAGATTATAAACTTGATATTCAATGACACAAGAGATTTGTGTGTCGCGCATTGGAATAGTTCAGGCAATACTGTACAGTACAGCACAGCACAATAGAATTCAGTACAGCAGTGTTCAGTAGAGATCGACACAGCAGAGTAGAGTAGAGTAGAGTAGAGTAGAGTAGAGTACATTAAAGTACAGTACAGCACAGTAAGTACAGTACAAGAGATTTCAGTTCTTACAGTACAGTACAGTACAGTAGATTTCAGTTCTTCAATTACAGTACAAAACAGTACGATACGGTTCGGTACAGTACAGTACAGTTCATTACAGTACAGCAGAGTTCAATTCTTACAGTACAGTTCAAAACAACACAGTTCAATAACGTATAATACATCACAGCAGAGAACAGTACAGTACAGTTCCGCACAGCACAATACAATACATTTCAATACAATACATTACAGCATAGCACAGTACAGTACAGTACAGTACAGTAAATTAAAGTTAATTACAGGCCAGTACAGTTGAACTACTCTACCGCGTTGCAATAAAGTTTGTACATTACATAATCACGCATTGTACTCCATCAATCCACCTCACTTTGCTGCACGTGAAAATAACCAACTCTCTCTGTTCCTCCTTACGTAATGTTTTCCCTTCCACTGTCCTTAACGAACATTTTCTGTGTACACCTTCTTCTTATTCAGACGGTGCACGTTTGGAATCTCCGTCATAGTATCGAGTGAATAACATGAAGGAGATTTAAACAGGCGCCAATCATTATTTACTTTTTCCCCAACTCCCAAACAGCACTTTTCAATTCCTCCCAATATACTATGTACCAAAACCTAAGGAAACACTGTTACGAGTAACGAAAGGCAAAACTGTGACACCACAACCCTTTAATCCCACATTTTGTTAACGGAAAAGTTTATAGGAGAGTTGTACCTCATTTTTCATAAACTTGCAAAGTAAAGAACTAATTGCATTTTTTACTGCACTTATGCCCTTATTCCCAAAATGACGGTTTTCCGTATATACCTTCACTTTTCTACGGGTTCTTATGTTTGTGACGAAACTGCACAGATGTCCTACCGCAATCCCTTGGCACATACACAGAAGATCCGTCATCAGATCCATAACAATAAGAACGACATATACATACACACTTCATGTCCAGCTACTACACAATACGCTCTGCATGTCATCCATCATACGCCTACACAACAAACAGACGCCGCTATTCACGACAAAAGCAACTAACAACAAGGACAAATTTTATATTAGATGAATTAATATTTAACTTTTTAATTATATTAAACAAACTTTAGATTTTATTCACATGTACTCTTAAGAGACTGATATCTGATGCTGACCCAAAACAAACTTTGCAATAGTAATTTTGGTTTTATATGCAGGAGTGGCCTAAGGATGACCATTAATTGGCCGAAAAATGTAGCCACTTTTTGTGGTATAATATAACACAATCAGTTGGGTTGTTGTCACAAAATAATAATAAATTTATGACCTATGCAAACACAGAAGGGTGTACAATTTGTAAATTAAGTTATAAATCCCTTTAGATTACCACACCCTTACAATGATGTATAATCTAACGCTCTAACGGTGACTAAATTCATTAAAAAAATTTGGGCTTAGCGCCTGTGTCAGGTAGTTAAGGCGAGTGAAAACTTTTGAAGCGCCCTCTCTGTTCATTGACGAAGAGACCGTAAAGTTCCATTGAACCCTCAAAATAAATGTGACATTTCAAAAATCAAAAAATTCTGTTTCACGTCACACAGTAACCTATTCACAAAGAGCCTTCTTATTCCCACAAAATGTACAGAGCGCGCCCTTTCCCAGCACGCGTGATTTACATCACTGCCCCATAATGAGCAACATTTCTTCTCTAAATACTACAAATGCACGCAAGGGATGTAGCTGAATCGATGTCGTTAAAGATCGCGAATAAAACCCAAAAACTGTCAATAAGCGATATTCAGTTTTTGCAATATTTTCTTTGACACTTTTTCTTCAAATATTTTAAATGTTTGTTATTTTCTCTGAGTGGAATGCAATATTAGGCACACACAAACGGTGTCTGCTGATACATTACAGTGCAGGTATAGGTTAAGCTGCGCCTCTTCACTCAGTTTTACTATTTCCCAATTACACGCAAACTCATGGTGTTTCAAGTGTCACAAATCATATCACCCGTTCAGACGGAAGAACAGCTAATAATTTCACGAGAAATGTGGGATAAACATGTAGTAAACGAAAATATATAATAATTAATGCAGGTAAGAAATAATCATCATCATCATCATCATCATCATGTTCATAAAGTTTTAGGCGTGTTTCTTGTTCCTTAATCCTCAAGATGAAGTTGGTCCCTCCATCTCTTCCTCGGTCGTCCTATGTTCCTTCGTCCTTTTGGTTGATACTCTACTACTTGTTTTGGTATTCTATTTGTGTCCATCCTCTGTACGTGTTGTAGCCACTTTTCCTGGTAGTTTCATTTCCTTTACTATATTCTGTACTCCCGTTTTTCCCCTAATACATTGATTCTTTTCTATATCTAGTTTTGTTATTCCAAATAAGTGTCGCAGGTAACAAAAACCACAGCAAAACTCGAGTTCAAAGGGACGCAGCGGAATGTCCTCTTCAAAATCAAAAGTCTAGATTTATTTTAATAAATTTTAAAGTTACTTCCAATATTTTTAAGCTTTTTTAATTCCCTCTGCGGCAACCGTAGTGCAAAATTAATCATATAAATGAAATAAGGTTGTTATTGCAATTTTATTTCTCTGCTAAACTACAGAAAGGGCACACAGCAGTGTAGGTACTGCAATATTCATCTGCAGAGACAAAAGAAAGCAAGTTTTATTTGCCTTTATATTACATTCAGAGGGTACGAACATTCACATAATAATAAAATAAATAATCTTAAATCTTCTAAAGGATTAATTTTTACATCTTAAGTTACTCTTTACAGACAGTTTGTCGCACACAATTCTTTTATTGCAAAGAATTTCTTTTACATACATTTTACTGTCTTCTGGAGCGTTATATCATGTAGTCCGGATGATTAATCCCGACGTTTAGGAGAAATCTACTGCCCCGTTATTGAGAGAGGCAGATTGCTCCTGAAATTCCATGTTCATCGACTACATGGGCTAGTATTATTATCATCACCATCATCATCATCTCCTTTATGCAGGGTATTTATACTTATATTCCTGAGACAAACTATGTCCCTAGGGAATACAGTGTTGCAGCTATACTGTTGTTACTATTCATGGTGCTTATATCGTTAGGTTCAGTGTTGAATCTATTGTATTTTTACATTAGTACTTTCCGAAGTATGTGTGCAGTGCCCAATATGGCTGTTTTCTGTAGTTCCTTCACTTCATGTTTTCCAGGTATGTTGCTCACGTATTTTCTGAATGACTTTGAAATAATCCCAGTCGCCCCTATTATTACTGGTATCACTTTTGCTTTTACATTCCACATGCGCTGTATTTATATTGTAAGGTCTTTATATTTTAGAATCTTCTCGGCTTCTTTTTAATCACATTTTTGTCTTCTGAGATTGCAACGTCTATTAACATACATGTTCCCATTTCATTATCACGATTATAATGTCTGGTTTGTTGTTGGGGATAGTTCTGTCAGTTTGTACTTGTTGCTTCCACAAAATGGTTGTCTTGCCTCCTTGATTTGTTTCTACTTATTATTATATTATTATTATTATTATTATTATACGATGTGGATATCTCTTTTCACACGTCTTTTCTTTCTGGTACTTCTCTTGAACCAGCTGCAGAGGACCAAACAGCCACCCACAGAGATTAAAAAATACCAATATCGCATAGATACAGTAAGTTCTCCTGATGATGGGCACATAGTTACCCGAAACATGTACAGAAGTTGATACAAATATACTAAGAAGTAGTGTGCACGTAGTTTGCTTCATTTGAAAAAGATTATACAGGAATGCACGGACAACAAAACACAAAATTCAGTATAGATCCACTCTTTCCTAACACTGGTGCTGGATGGAAGTGAATGATCAATTTCAGGTCCCGGACGCCCTACCCCAGAGGAAGAAGGCCAATACCAACTGAATAGAGGGCTGGGTGGACCCCAGAGACGGTCTGGACGCCTCGGAGAAGGGACAAAAATCTCTTACCATTGCTGGGATTCAAACCCTAGATCTTCCGTCCCGTAGATGCTTGGAGAAAGCGAGTAAATCTACTAGTCCGAGTCTTTCCAAGATACGAAAGCTCGCCCCCGCCTCTATATTTCAACCCAGAAACCCTAGAATACGGCTCAGGCTTGCTACTTACTCTATCGTGATATTCAGTAACTGGCTTTTCTTGTTTAATAACAAATTACTGCAGTATTGACTTGTCGTTGCGATTCCTTAAGCCTACGATGAAGGACAACGAAATGACGGAATTCTGAGTAAAGCTACATTCACGCAAACATACGTCACCGACATGTCTTCGAAGTATTCGCCTTATGTCGTGTCTGAAAGCACTTCAAATACGACGTAACAGAGGGACGAAATCATTAACACCAATTCCAGGCTTCTGAAAGGGCACTGTACTTCTTCGGAACATTAAAATGAGCCCGTGATATAAGATTCATACATTTTATTCAAATATCTAGAAACCAAATCAGGCATGGAAATGTTGAGAGCTGAAATCAAATTAAATTATACTTAAAATTTCAGATCTCATATCACAAACAAACTGAATTTCTGTTACGAGGAGTTAATTGCTTAAAACTTACTAGAAGAAATAATGGATATTTATTTGGAAAATTTTATGAAGCCATTCAGACTCTCTGCAGTCAAAATGCAGAACGTACCAATTTTAAATGAAGTGGTATAAAATATTTTCTGATGCGTCTTGTCATATTAATCACCAAATATGTGTAATTTATGTTTGTTAAGGGATAAAAGGAATAGAGTCACCCTAATTTGAAGTTCAGGTGACGGTGCATCGTTATAAATTCTTATAATAAAACCAACTAGATGCATTGAATTCTCAAATTTATTTTTGGAATAAAACACTACATGTTTCGGACAGTTCCTCTGCCCATCATTAGGAGTTATTCACTGTACACACAGTAATGGTATGTGTATATGTCATACAGGTTTGCTGATAGCTTGCGAGCCTGCTCGCCTTCTGTGGAAGCAAGGGCATGAGTTCCTCTCGTTCTTAAAGGGCGAAAAATGGTCTTATGTCTTGAAATGAAGCAGTCTTTCTTTCTAAGCCAACATAGGTAGGTCCTAAATCAGGGGTAAACAAATCCAGAGCGCCAGGTTTTCATGGCGACTGCATCTTGTGTAGTGGTCAAATATTTTTGAGTGCAGTTTGGAACATGTCACCCTTATGGCTTGCCTAGAATTTTCAGATTGTTCCTAGATTTTTTTTTGAAAATATGTGCACCCCTGTCCTAAGTATTTTTTTTAATTCGATGCTAAGTGGCGTCTGCACCTGACAAATTTAATAAAGAGGAAATTTCACACAGCCGTCTAGCCTGAAAATGGCAGTATGAGCCGAAACATGTAGCTAGCAAGAGGTCAGATATGAAGAAAATATAGAAATTGTGTCGAGTTTACTACTGTAAATTATATATTAACTTAAATCGTAATACAGGATAACCGATCCGGTACAGAAACTCCATACAGCAAGTTATAATTGAACAAATTAGCACTTTCTAAGCAAGACAAGAAATTCACCGTCTTTTAAGCAACTCCGAAGTTCTCTAGACCCACCGTGTTAACATAAGGTCGCTCCTCGCCCCTAATCTTTGGCCAGGTGAATTAAGTACCCATACATTCAAATTCACTAAAATCAATTTTAATTTTATTCTCCAACGTAAACTCCTACCTGTCTCAATCAGTTCTTCCCCTCAAGTTTTCAAATTACAATATTACACACATTTATTACCCATTTTATACATTGCGCATTGCTTGTCTATAATCCTTGATTTATAGTACAGTTACCGAACCCTGCATTTCTTTAATAATTTCACCACTAATTAGGATATTGCAGCGAAATTTGAAGCAGACTTGCCTCATTGTATAAGAAATGTGACGACATCATAACATGTGCTGGAAGTGGCCACCATTTGCGTCCAGACAGGATTGATCCCGGCGCGCCACATTTTGGAAATTCCGTGCCAGTACTTCCGCTGTCACTGCCTGAATTTCTCCGGTGATGTTTGCTTTCAAGGCGTCTATGGTCCGTGGTTTGTTTCGGTAAACTCTCTCTTTCAGATATCCCCATAAGAAATAATCAGGCGTCGTCAGATCGGGCGAACGCGGTGGACGAAGTCCCTTCGAAACGAAGCGGTCGCAGAAAAAGGAATGAATTTCAGCCATGCTGGCGTGAGAAGTGGGGGATGTGGCTTCATCCTGCTGGAAATATCCAAATGAGAGTTCCTCATCGTCCAATTGATTTTAAAATGTGTTGAAGATTTCCATATATGCAGCTGTTGTGATGGTTGCATCGAAGAAGATGGGACCAAATATGCGCCGCCAGGACATCCCACACCAAACAACAATCTTCTCTGAATGAAGGGGTTCTTCGTTCCTCTTCATTTCCCACACAACGAAAGTACTCCTGTTCAAATTTCTTTGCAATATCTTCATTGGTGTTAGAATTATTAAAGAAATGCTGGGTCCGGTAGCGAGTGGGACACACTGTACTTGATAAGTGTTCAAATTATGGATACTCTTCTTACGAGATTCATCCAACATCCTGACATTTCCACTTTCATAAGCACATGCTTTGTTTTTTGTAGCGGCCAGTTTTTCAACATCCTCTATCAATGTTATTCCCTTCGACAGAGACATTACTTTTCACACCCTTACAAATCGCTAACCAACCGCATTATACAAAGTACGCCTTACGTTGCTTCACAGTCAAGGGGGCTGCCGACTAAGCTAAACTGACAAGCAAGCAGGGAGTATGCAAATTGGCGTGGACCAGCCCACAGGCTACTATGCAAAATTGACTCTATCGACTATTCATGGGCCGCCTGTTGTGCGCTAAATACCGTGGTGTCTATTATATACCCAAATCTGAAATCCTCTTCCACGGAAGCACAACTCGTCTGTTCCTATTTTCTGTCCTCACACTATTCTTGTTCTAAGTTTAACACTAACATAGCATGAAAACCAGATTTTTTCCAAGATATAAATTCATAACACTGCATCACACAGAGGAAAGTTTTATGTGACTGTCCACACAAGAAATTATTTACAAAGGAATTGATTTATTGTTCCAAGACCTTTAAAGTCTATGGCTTCTATTCAAAGGTATATAAAACTTAAAAGCAGGAATCACTGATTAAAAATGACAAGCATATTGACTGTGCCACACATCAAACAAATTAAATCTCACACTATGTTACTATATTTCATTTCATTTGTTTATTTATACTTGTTACAATTATTGATTGGGGACCGCGGTAGCACAGTTGTTAAGGTGCTGTGCTACAAATCGGAAGGTCGCTGGTCACTGGAATTTTTTATTGACAAAATCTTTCCGATCGCACTAAGACCCTGGGGTCGAATCAACCTCTAACAGAAATGAGTACCAGGAGCATTTCCTGGGGGTAAAAGCGGCCGGTACGTAAGACTGACAACTTTGCCACCATCCTGTGCCGTTGTCATGAAATCTGGGAACCTTAACTTTCTGGAACCCTCTGGGCCACTCCAGGCCTGTAATGGGACTGCTTTACCTTTACCTACACAATTATTGGTTATTTATGCTAAAGTCACATTAGGCCCCTGATATTCGAATTGAATAACGTCCACGACAGAGTGAAAGGGAGGAACAGGAAGCATCGTGAACACAAGCAGAATAAAAAAGTTTGAAATTCAATCTAAGTTATCTGAAAATAATCTAACTCAAGAAGTAAATAAATAAGAAAATTTGAAGCGGTCATGTACGAGAGATTAAATTCGTGTGCTGTATGCACTGCTTACTCAAATGTAAAAATATTCATAAGCAACAGCTTCTCGGAATTGCGTTCTTACGGAACATGACACTGCAACACTGCATGATCGGGTACCGACGTTTCGACGCAAAACATCGTCCTCATCATAAATTTCGATATACCCTGGTACTGTACATTTAGACCTTCAGTAATTTTTAATGCTTTGTTGACAGTCCAACGTGATATATCCCTATAATATGATAGAACAAGATTCACTATTTACTATTAATTTATTTAAACAAATATTGAAATAAATTAAGCACTCGAAATATATATAGGCTTATTATAATAAGCCTCTAAATGTTTCGAACAGATTTGCTGCTCATCATCAGGAGGATCAACTGCTGTTTATACAGAGATGATCCTCCTGATGATAAGCAGCAAGCCTGCTCGAAACATGTAGAGGCTTATTATTGAAATTAATTAAGAGTAAATAGTGCATCTTGTTTGTTCATATTATGCGGACCTTCAGTAATGCACTGTCACGTACCATTACGCACTCTGCACAATGAATTAGTTTTAATTCTTCACATTCATATTCCTGAAGTAACATAATTTGCACACACTGTTGGTCTAACGATGGGCACCACGTGCATAATTTCAGTCGGAGGTCACAGAGTCACGTGTGACGTAGGTGAAATTCTTAAAATGTTAACGTGTTCTTTTTTTTTTTAGGAGCGTTCTCATAATTGCGAAAAGCGCATATTAATTTCATGTCCGTCCGTCCGCATTTATCAGCGCGGCTCCCACTGGGATTTTCGGGGGAAAAAAAATTGCATTTGGTTCTTTGTCGATGAACTACAAATGTGGTTAAAATCGGACACAAATGTGAAGACTCAAGCACGTTGTGATGCTTCCGGCGACATAAATTCGACACTCAGTATTTTTATACTTCTGACAGTGACATTTAGACCAACAATAAACACAGAGCGAATTGTTGCATTTCCATTGCAAAAACAGTTAAGGGAAACCGCCAGAATGTTACAGTATAGGTAATTGGCTGCCTTGTTCACAAAACGCAAAGAAACAACGGAAGACAATACCGAAACATGATATTTAATAAGGAGAGGATTTTAAATGTGTCAAAACACAACTAAGTTTTTTTAGATGTTATTTTAAACTGACGAAATATTTCGGCCCCTCCTCTGGGCCATCTTCAGGTCACAAAAGTATTTATTCAAGGAAATTATACAGTATAAGTCCTGAAATGTATCGATCTAAAACTCAACTAGATCTCGTTCTTGTTCAATAAGCATGTCATCAGTTTAAAATAACAACATATAAAAAACGTAGTTGGGTTTGGACTCATTTAAAACCCTCTCCTTATTCTAAAATGAGCCATCCCCGTTGTGTGTATATAAACAATAGGTGTGGGTGTCAGTCAATAACACAACAATATCTAAAAAGATGTTTAATAAAGGATGAAGTAAACTACATATTTCGGCCTAATGTGGCCATCATCAGGTTTTCATCCGAAAGTATGGTGGTAGTGCTTTACAG
>Ga0131853_10015196_pt1 | contig 14088 bp, 10 predicted proteins | sample TergutLab28metaG_FD_92764 | JGI IMG/M metagenome (GOLD analysis project Ga0131853, IMG submission 92764) | Labiotermes labralis P1 segment gut microbial communities from Petit-Saut dam, French Guiana - Lab288 P1 (version 2) (version 2) | ecosystem: Host-associated > Arthropoda: Insects >... | reverse complement strand
TCTCTCACCTTCAGCTACCCTCCATGTGGTCTCTCACCTTTAGCTACACTCCATGTGGTCTCTCACCTTCAGCCACCCTCCATGTATTCTCTTACCGTCAGCTACTCTCCACCCACACATGTCTATTCACTTGCGTTCCAAATCCTGCTGCATTACTTGCACAACATTTATTTATTTTATTTAAAACTCAGAACTTTTCAAGTCAGGCAAATTACTCTTGTTTACAATAAACGACTAAATAACCCCACGAAGCAGCGTCCGTCTTTAGCAACTAATAATGTTCTACTTGGTCAGAAAATTCCCAGCGTTCATGAAGTTCAAATACCCATCACAGCGCTCGCAAGAACCTTGACCTCAGATCAAATAAGTCCACATTCTCAAAAATGTTTAAGCCATGTTAATATTAGCTTCCCATTTACGCCTAGGTGTACCAAGCAATCACTTGCAACATCTGAAAGGTGCGGTTGCCTCAAGTGACATTATAATTAATAGCAAGCGTCATGAAAAATATCAGGCTGATTCAGAAATAATTAGAGGTGGGCAGACACAAGGACACAGGCATGTGGCACAATAAGCTTCTGCTGCAAAAATGTACAGTGACGAGGGAAAAAAGATACAGTAAAGAGAAAACAGAAAACGACAAGTTCCAATTCTTTAGCAAAACATCCTGGAAGTACATTGTTTTTACTCTTATTCTGCAGTGTTTGTTCTTGCAATTAAGAACAGCCTCACTCTCTTTCCTCCATAAACCCTTCCTGTGTGGCTGCTTCCGTTCCTGCTTGGCGTCACCCGATTTTAATACTTTCAGAGTGTAACAGGTACTGTTAGCTCCGACCTTCTAAAGGTACTCTGGCTTTAAATTCTTGATTCGAGACTATGTCACGGTAGAAAAGTGATAACTATGTCTAAGAAGGAGACATTCTTTCTTCAGGACCTTATATTCACTCAGTTAGTGAAGAAATTACCTGGCTTCTGTGAAACCTGAACATTCACTGACCATTTTACAAGAGCGCACTATCGGACCTATTCTAACCTAGATAAAATCAAGTGCATAAATTCACGCCATATTTCTCTAAGACAATCCCAGGCACCAGACTCGCGTCTCAGCTCGGATACCAAATATATAAAATGAGGTATCACGTGTGTTTCCGTAGTACTTCCAGGTAAGTGACCGAATAGCACATAAAATTAGTCACAAACCTTCCACGTCTACCGCGTTTGCAGTCAGCCCTTTACCAATCATTATAAAAGTAGATATTACATTTTCTAAACTAATCATCCTTATTTAATTAGAACATAAATAAATGAACAAACCTAAGGAGTTTTGAAGTTTAAGCGACAGTGACGACGACATTTGCTGTCTCATCCTCCTATCCTGATGATGGAGGCAGCAGGTTTCTCCGAAAAGTCGTTACATCTATGCCAGTGTACTCGGAGTCACATCCCATAAGACATCAAACTTCAAGCACAGCTCAGCCTCTCAAGTGCAATTCTTCTTTCAAATGTTTCCCTGAGCCATTCATATTTCGTACTTGAAGATTGGCTTCTACGTTAAAAATATCAAATTCATATGTACTGTGGAATTATTTACATCATTCACTTCCATATCCAGATATATGTATTACAGATAATCCAATCATTGCTCTTCTTCTATGGCATCTACTTACAGTCCAGTCTTAAAGTCCTGCTTAACAATACCAGGACTTCCACGATTTTGCCAAGTCCTAGCTGTGACTGTGCTTCTTTTATAGTTGAATAATACGTTAATAGTTCCGCTCATAACTATATGACGTCATGGTGCCAAGTCCTTCTTGAGGACCGAACAGTCAATCAGCTTCTACAGCAGCTGTACATTTTTGACGGTACTCAAAAGTCCATTTCCATGTTTCCAACAACCTGCCCACATGCATATCGAAATACACACAGTTTATTAAACACACAGTTCTCTTAATCATACCAACCCTCACAGTCCAATAACTGAAAGGTGCTGCCTGCTTATTTTCATTACGCATTATCTCAAAACCATTACACGAATTACAGAACGGAGAAAAGGATTCAAAACTGACTACATGTGCTACTGCAAGCAAGTTCCCACCCACACCTGAAGCCACAGAAAAATTCCCCTAACCACAGCCAGTTAAATAGTTCAGACCATGGTACATTCAACCAGCACAAAAAAGGGGTTTTTCTTAGACCGATTACACTTCGTATACAAGGGTATGAGAAAACTGGGTTTCTTCTGCGCCGAACATAAAAAAGTAGAACACAGAGCAAAAAATAGACAATTTTGTAAAGGCGGGTAAATGTAAATGTGCGTTTCTTGAAACGCTACACCTACTAATTACGATGATGATGATGATGCTAATAATAATAATAATAGCAAATCTGTATAGAACTACGGTGGAGAATCTCACCACTTCACCATAAGTTCTTGAAATATATTTAAAAGTGTTTATGTTTTTTTATCCCATAGATGAACACGTTTCAGAATCAAGATTGACTCCAAACGCAAGGGAGACTACAACTCTGTCTCACATTACTGTCGGTATTTCAAAAATTTGCCAATAACTAGATTTGTCTACCATATGCAGAAACCGTAAATTTCCCAGTCTTTTCTCTATCAGTCATTTTCGAATTACTATTATTATTATTATTATTAAAAACTAATAATTTAGGATCAACACCGAATATAAAATAAAAATGACAGTTATGGGATTAAGCAAATACGTCTCATTTAAAAATACAAAATTCTTTAATCGAGGGCACCTACGTGTTTGCTCTGTGTAAGTAGGTATTTCCACGGTAAAAGGCCAACCAAGCATGCAGCGTTCGAATCTAGAAGATCATGAAGATACGTCCAATGGTAGCAGAGTTGTTCCATACGGACAGACTGCCGAAAGGACAGACGGACATGAAGAAGTTAATAGTCGGTACAGCAATTTTTCGAACGCTCCTAAACACAGATTCACATTTTACTTTGGAAACTTTCCGTAACAGTATTATTTTCAACGGCAGGCATGCCTGCATCCTGCTGCGTTGTGGCAGTAAGTAGTGGTAAAATGGCTGATGTGAATTCACCTTCATAAGACACTACGTTAGAACTAACTCAGAAGTTTGAAAACATAAACTTATTTAAGAAGTTACAAATAAAAGCTTGTATTCCCCGTAAAACTCGTACAGGAACATTAAATGAACCCAGCAGGCCATACCTCACACCGATGACATAACTACAACACTAACAGCAATTGATTCAATCAAAAATAATCCCAAAACACAACTTAAAAAATCAACAACAACAAAAGTTTGGAACAATAAAAACAAACAAAGGTGGCCATATAAAATTATAAATAAGAACAGAAACATAGGATCAACTGGATTCAAGTATTCATACATGGTGCTTGCTGATAGTGTGAAAATGTCTGGCAGTAAATTGCACATCTGTATTGACAAACATACGTAATGGCAGTGATAATAACCGCAACGATCGACTGCACACGGAGTTCATCATCATCATCATCATCATCATCATCACATTTCACCATTATAATTAAACTTGTCTGTTTTAAGAATCGTGACATATATTCGCCTGAAGACTGTATATTAATACCAAAATATTTAGCGATCGGAAATGTGAAAAAATTCAAGACATGTGCACATGGCAGAAATACGTATACACATGTAGAGCTCTTAGCTTCTTATTGAAAGCAAGTGACGAGCATTTCCCTACTTCTGATACCACTAAATCCTAATGCTTAATATTATCGATATGAAGGCTAACAAGGTCTACATATACAGGGTTATTCAAAATGATTGTCGGGGTTTTAATAACTTGTCATAAACAATACACTTGAGATAGGAGTATATGTATTTTTTTTAATTTAATTTTTGTTGCATACCTTCCAGGTGCTCTATATGTGCATCCTTTATGATTCTACAAACATCAACACGATAATCGATAATCACCGCTGACATGCTACAAACAGTTTGGAACGAACTGGAACGAACCTGTAAGGTATGTAACAAAAACTTGGAGTGTTGTTCTATCAAATAAAAAAAAACATATACTGCTATCTCAAGTGTATTGTGTATGACAAGTTGTTAAAACACCGACAATCATCTCGAATAACCCTGTATAAACAACTAACAGATCATAGACTTATCTTTCCATATCTTTAATCATAAGGCGTTAGGACGGACTCATCGGACACTAACGTGAAATAACTGACATCCATACCCTTGTTTTACAAGCTGCCGGTTAAGTGTATTGATTCACTGGCGTGAGGATATCATAGAAGATATGATGGACAATGAGGAGGCTGCCACCGACAGATGCACTTGACCTTCATTGTGACCTCAAGTGCTCTTCATCTGACCGGTAACGTGTCCGCTGCCTGATGGAAATGTCATGCGTACACTACAAAAAAAACGCGTAACGTTAGAGACAGGGACTGTTGAATGATATACAGGGCCCACTGCTTGGACATGTGCATTAATTATACAATTTGAGTGTAACTATTATATACAATATAAATAGGAAGTTTCAAAGACATATGTCTTCCAATTTTTATCATTTACTACATACGGAAGTACCCAAAACAAAAAAAAAATACTATTTTATTTACAGTTACATTTCTTATAATGTTGTAGATTTGTGTCTGTTTCTAGTTATAACAAAAATACATATTATATGTGCAAACAAATGGAGGCCGCTGTTAACTTGGGCGCCTGTCTATACCTCTAATAACGTCATGGTTATTTTGTATATTCGTTATATAAAGATAATAAATATGTTACATGCAGTTCTTTACGGGTCTTTTGATAAACATAAAATCTGTTTTTACTGTCAGTGGCAAATGCGATATGAAACGAAGATGACATCAAATATCAAACAAAAGACTTTTCGTCGATAATATCAAAATGAATAAATAAAGAAGATATTCTAGAAATAATTTAGGGTGGTTAACAGTTTTTAAATATTTCAATTTTACTGCAAAAGTAGCAAGACTATAAACTAATAGTTTGGGCGTGCACTACTTAGTAATTCAGTTCAGCGTGTATTTTTTGTTGCAGCAAACAGTAATATTGCATTAAATTCATCCGAAACCTCTCACAATTTTATTATCACGTGACACTGTCTTCATACAACAATTTTCAGTGCTTCACCACCTACCGCCAAAAGACTGAATGTAAATACAACATTCGTAACAGCTCCAAACGTTTGCTCTTATTTGTAAGCTTTTTGAATATTTATAAGGAAGTACACACAAAGACTCTACAGGAAGCTTCCTTCTCTTCAAATAATATTAAATTTTGATGACTGAGATGATCCATCAGCATTCCACGTCATATATTCTTCAATAAAATCCATGTCATGGGCACTGAAGACGGCGGAACTTCGAGAATGGAATGTTTTGTGATAAAGTTTTACAGGTAAAGGTAAAGGTAAAGCAGTCCCGTTACAGGCCTGGAGTGGCCCAGAGGGTTCCAGGAAGTTAAGGTTCCCAGATTTTTTTGACAACGGCACAGGATGGTGGTAAGGTTGTCAGCCTTAAGCACCGGCCGCCTTTACTCCCAGGAAATACTCCTTATATACATTTCTGTTAGAGGCTGGGTCGACCCCAGGGCCATAGTGTGATCGGAAGGATAATGTCAATGAAAAATTCCAATGACACCATCTGGAATAGAAACAGCGACCTTCCGATTTGTAGCACAGCACCTTAACCACTGTGCCACCGCAGTCTCAAAGGTTTACAGGATGTACACAAATACACAAAAAATACATCCAGTCTTGAGGTGTTTATGTGGGTTTTTTAAGAAAGTGAATTTTATTAGAATTTAATGGTAAATAAAACCGCCTTTTAGTGACGTATAACAAGTTTGAGACACTATTTGTAAACAGTAGGTGGTTCACTTATATATGTTTAAAAAAATTGATGTTTTTTGGACCATGCATCATTGTGATAACTGAAGAATAAGCACCAACTAGATGCCACTTATTACTTTATTGTACTTCTTATAGGTTAAAAATGTTTCGGGCACTATTATGCCCATCATCAGGAGCTCACGACTATGATGTTGATTACCACATTGGTCGTTTCGTTCTTGGTTTGCTTTAGGTTGGAGGTTAGGTGCGGTTAGGCTGGAGTAGTGTCCGGGGTGCAGGCTACAGCACGACAGTCGTGCAAACCAAGAACGAAACGACCAATGTGGTAATCAACATTATAGTTGCGAGTTCCTGATGATGGGCATAGTAGTGCCCGAAACATGTTGAGCCTATAAGAAGTACAATAAAATAATAAGTGGCATCTAGTTGGTTTTTATTCTTCAGCTAACAAATTTGAGTTCCTAATATTCTTTTATGTTACACTGATGATGGTCGCGACAGCGATCGAAACATGTGATGAACGAATAGTAAGTGATAAACACACCTTACACATGTGCATTTGTAGGTCTCGTTATGTGAACTGAAATATAATTCATATATTTTGCTTTTGTATTAGATTTTTTTTTTTTTTACTAAATGTATTTTTGTAAAATCATATACGGCACTTGTGTTAAATTTTCATTTATTTTCGTGACGAGTTTGTATTTTCATGGTATGAAATTAGTTTCCAGGAATGAAACGCCACTTATGGCGCTTATGGGAAATTAGGGTTCGGCTTACGACGACTCTAAATGTGGCCATCGACCTGAAACCAATTACGTTACAAGTGAGATGTGTAGCCTGTAGATTGAAACTCCCACGAGCGCCATGCTGGTACAAAGAATGCAGGAAAGTAAATTATACTGGTGTACAGTGCAATCTTGCAGCATGATATTCACACAAACCGTAATTTGCATAAATGCCATCCGATTTGGTTTTAAAGTTATTACAGGGGACAGAAAAAACTAATATGTCGACCGCAAGCCTATCTTTCATTGCACAAGAAGGAAATGACGCTACAACACCGGGACGCGATACGTCAATATTCCTTCATTTAAAATACCTATGTCAAATGGAATTATTGAATGAATAACTGGAAATAATGCGGGACGACGGGCGTAACCAATCTTACAGATACCCTCCTTGCATCGGCGGAATACAAACTACGAAACATGCAGGATAATGAGCATCCCGGCTGTAAGACGAACCCTGGATATCCCGAATAAGATGCGGGAATGTTAACCAGTCGAGCGTTTTAATCAATCATCATATAAAATGCCACAACTATGAGATAAGGCCCGATAAATAGAGCATTTAATTTTGCGGCTTATTCTTGCGTTTGTTTCCAATAAGGGCCGTGTCACGCTGCTAGTTAGTCTCTGCCCCAGATATACGTCTCAGTAACGTCTGCTCAGAGACTCGCATTTAAAGAAATTTCACATTCAGCTCACGTAAGCACGTAGTACAAGTAATTAACATTATTTATTTTGTGTCCTCATTTGTGGAGAAAGGGCGATGTTCTATCGTCCATACTGAATCATGCCTACGACACATCAAACACCTTGAGTGCTGATGAAAGTCTGCGCCGTACACAGCGACAAAGGGAAACAAGAGGAGGGTACAGAAAACTGCGCAATGAGGAGTATCGCCAAATATTATGACGCAGATTGGTGGCACATGCAAGACGTATAAACGGAACTATCAATGTACTCCGTACTTCACACAATTACTTCTTTTCTTTACTGACTACGGGCTGGACGGTCCGAGATCGAATCCCGGTGGGGACGACATTTTCCGCCCGTCCAGACCGGCCCTGGGGCCCACCCAGCCCCCTGTAATATGGGTACCGGGTCTTTCCCGGGGGTAAAGTGCTGCCGGAGCGTGCTGCTGACCACTCATCCCCTTCTAGTGCTGCGGTCATGGAACAGTAGAGCTATACCTCTACCCACCCTCTGGGCCACACCGGGCCTGTAACGGGATCACTTTACTTTACCTTTTACTTCTTTTCTTTAAAATTAAATTTACAGTACCGTGGCTTAGCACTTTAGATAGCCATGCTTTGTCGCTTGCACGGACTGTGTTTCTTCAGTGAAGTATGACCATGATTAAAGTGGGAACGAAGTCTTTAGAATCGACAGTCTTGTACGTACTTGAATATCCTGTCCCACCAACTGCCTGTCATGCCTGAGACAAACAGTGAAAATCCTCGATCACACTAATCAGACTACAGATCTAATCGGAAAAGGCAGAACACGATATAGAGTTTGCCAGCCACTACATTGTAACATTCGGTGTGTGCAAGAACGATGTAAAAGACATCATCTTTGGGATCAATATCAAGGACATACTATATTTAGGATATACTGCACTCAGAGTAACCCTAATTCAGACTAGGATCTAATGGCTGCAAAAGATAAAACCTATTTTCATAATAGAATCCGTTAACTGATACTAACTTTTCAAATTAATCTCAAATTAATCTACATGTTTCAGTGTTACTTCCAAGTAACTGCGTAATGACTAACCGCATAAAACAAAAGCATGCTCTGAATGCGTAAGCGAGTTCATCGGTCAGTTTCTAGAAGGCCAAACTTCAAGTACACAGGAAGTACCTCGCCTATATATTTCTGTTGAATAACGAACAATGAATGTGGTTTCCACGAAATTTGCGTATATTTATTTCGAAATATCTGGACGTGATTAAACTGTACACATAACTACAAAAAACATTTATTGCACATTAGTAACTACATGTTACCACTACATGAAAATTTAACGTCGGTTTTTATCCACAGATCAAATGTAGTGTTTCGTACTGTTCTCCGAAAAAACAAAAATCTCTTCACTCTCTAGTATTGCCAGATTGACTTTTGTAATAAAGGTGCAATTTATTTTCTTTACGGTAGGAACTAAGTCACTCTCTGCAGAAAATCCTCCATGAGAAGCTAATCAAGTACGTGAAGTGTTCCTCGTACTTGACGTAAATCGAACACTAACAGTCGCGTACACATCGAACACTAACGGTCTTCGTTCGAAGCGAAAGAAAGCCAACCCACTTCCTTCCACCTTACTTATTTCAGACCCTTCGTACATTCGTTTCTGTACCTGTACAAGTCTATAATATTTTCCTTCTCACAATTTGTTTCAAGCTCAATAAATTTACCTTCCATACATCCCCTCATCATGTATCTCGAAATGTACAATTTTTTCACATCTTACTTTGGTCAGATTATCTCCATTCACTTCATCTCGGATCCTCAATTGTGAACAATCTTCATCAAACAATGATTTATGCGGTTCTGTTTCAGGGGACTAATAATAACTTTAACCAGAATTACTGCACAAAAATATCCGCTTTAACGTTACTGTGTACGGTTTATGTTTAAATTCCTCTAATAGTCTGTGACAATTATTATTATTACCCAGTGGCGTAAGTAGGCCTTTTAGCGTCCGGGGTGAAAACCCACAATGTCCTCTCCTAAGAGAATTTATGGGTTCAAAAATCACATACATTTATTTAATTTCTTTGTATTGGGCTCAAAAATTTCCAAATTGTTGCGCAGAAAATCAATTTCTTTATCTAAAATATACCTTTTGCTCCCAATTAACCGCCCATTAAAATCTGCAACACGGGGCCGCCGATCAGCTCCCCTCCGCCAGCTACACCTCAGATCAGACCTACATTATGCCGGTCATTTGTTGTTACATGAGGTATATCTGATATACATTCCCAGTCGGAAGGTGCTTCTGCCAGTACTGTGCTGGCATTGTGAATTGCTGCACTTACATTTGACAGTGGACGATGGACAAAGAACAATGAACAATGGGCAATGTCGAATATAGCACAGGACTAATGCCACTCCAATGCCACGCCCTTCAAAACGTTTTCATCAGAATGCTTCATTGTGGTCCACACAGCACGATAAACTTGTTTATTTTACACATGTAACCGTCGTTAGGTTCACAAGTTTAATTTCAAACCCCGGTTTAACGATATGGACTTCGCGATGGAACCACCGTAAGGGGCCAAGGTGCCCTCATTACCTTATCAACTCAAAGACCCCTCCCAAAATCAACAGGTTACGCAGCATGAAACTTTACGCTAATCACGAATTACAGAGAACGAGGAAACAAGCCATATTTTCCTGTTTTAAGTCATTGTGCCTGTCCCTTCCTGGGTGAAATGAGGAAAATTATAAAATTTCAAAACTGACCGTCTCAAGTACGAAGCAGGATTACAAACCGCTCAAACACGCCGTCCGACGATGTGGACCTCCTCTTTTCCCTACTGATCGTGACTTAAATACCAAGCTCCCAGCCGTTAATGTATAGTTTATTGGAACCATAGAGGAAAACTCCGAAGCATCCTCGAATGTGGCACTAGATGAAAACTAATGGCCAACTAAACTCTACAAAATCCGGCCACTATCTTCATATTCCTGTAATATTTTGAAAATAATATACACATTGTGACGTTTAGAATTCATGACATTCTCTCCATTCTTATGTTTCTTCGACTTAGGTAAAATACTATCTGGTAACCTATTCTCATATAACCTCAACTTATGCTATTTTCTCAGAGTCAGAAACGTAAGAGAAGTGACGGGTTCGGATTCCGCATTCAGGATGGCTATTCTATCCGCTGTTTGGCCTAGTTAATATTTGCTTCTTTATTGGCAACCCCTCGAGGTAGTATTATGCCACCTAACGTAAAGGTAAAGTGATCCCGTTACAGGCCCGGTGTGGCCCAGAAGATGGGCAGAGATATAGCTCTACTCTTCCATGACCGCGGCACTAGAAGGGGATGAGTGGTCAGCAGCACGCCCCGGCCGTACTTTACCCCCGGGAAAGACCCGGTACCCATTTACAGGAGGCTGGGTGGGGCCCACGGCCGGTCTGAACGGGCGGAAAAACTCGTCCCTACCGGGATTCGATCCCGGACCGTCCAGCCCGGTAGCTCAGTCGCTATACCGACTGAGCTACCGGGCCCACATTATGCCACCTACTTTACAAAATTTACTTTTCCCGCTAACTCCTTACTGGGGAAGGGTGAATGTGTAAGTATATACCGAAAACTTGCTTCGTGTTTGAGAGAGACAAAACTTTATATGTGCTCTCGCGTCAGAAGAGAAGCAAAAAAGTAAAGGACTGTTTTACTGACTCCGAATCCGCAAAATAAACCTGCATTCGCAATAGAAAGGGGCTAACAGAGGTGTCCGGATGTCTTGCAATCAATAGACAACATCGACCCCATTTTTGAATGGAAATTTTCGGTGATAAGCACTTCCGATTCTGTATAATGCAATTGTTTACGGTTTGCACACTTCTTTCCCCCTGATGATGTTACTGTCATAAACCTGACAATTACTACATGTTTCGGCAGACTATTACCACGCCATCATCAGGTCATAGACCTACAAAATGAATGTTCTGTTGACAGAACCAATGGATATTGCCTTCCAACTTCCAGATAAGCATCCCTTCACAGCGACCGTCAATTCGCGGTTCCATCGGTTCGCGACGAAAGCAAGTTCTAGATAAAGGACTCTTGTATGTCAAAGATGGCAAATTATAAATTGCAAAATAAGGCGTCATTAAATGAATTTGAAAACCACCATTCACTGATTCTTCTAAAAATATATTCACTCTACGACCCATACCATGATGATGGCCGAAACATGTCATTATAACAGTCCTTACAGCTACTTCATTGCAAGATTGGGTTGACGAATAGACGGTTGTGCAAAATGCAGCCTAATGAATCACACAGCACAACTCACAACGAGAAATATTCCGTGAAACTTTCCGTGCTACTGTAATGCATTCGTTCCGCGTGTCTTCATCTCCTGTTGGATGAGTTCATGAATTTACCTGACCACACTGCAGACGTCACTACTTCCTGTCTTTGCGACACGATTTTGTGGTTTCCACCGACACACGGCAGACGCGATATACCAAAATGCATTATTATCAAACGAACTTCACCTACTCATTATTAAATGTAAACTAGATCTTACCGACGCGAAGTGTGTGCGGTTTTACGTTTTACTTTTCATGGCGCTGTCAATAACACAGGTGATATTATTATACAAAGGTCGTACGCCAAATAACTAATTGGAAAGGATTTAGAAGAAGAGGTTGTAGCTTAAACGAGAGACCTGGCATTGACCTCGACGGATTGAAGTAACCACAAAATCCTCAGTCAGTATAACGTTCCCACTGAGATTCGAACAGGGCACCTCTCGAATATAAGTTCGGAGTGTCACTCCTATATCAACGTCCGCTGATGGCATGTATAGTAATAATATTCTGCCGACGCTGGTGGTCGCGCGGTCTAAGGCGTAGGTTTCCAGGCGCTCGCTTGCTGGAATTGCGAGTTCGAATCCCACCGGGGGCATGGATGTCTGTCTCTTGTGAGTGTTGTGTGTTGTTAGATAGAGGTCTCTGCGACGGGCTGATCACTCGTCCAGAGGAAGCACACCGAGTATATATGTGTGTGCGTGTGTGTGTGTGTCACTGAGTGTGGCCAGGTACAATAATAACCCTCTACACCTACAGTGGGTAGGTGGAAGAGACAGAATAAGAAAGAAAGATAACACTCCAGACTTAACCCTGAATAATGGATTACATTCTCGACCCGGTTACCGAATGTCTTCAGTTCTTGAGTCTCTGCATCAAACTTATAGTTGAAAAGCGAAGCAATAGCCCCATATATTAATACTTGCGTTCTCACTATTTACGACAATCTTCTCATCATTCGACATTACTCAAAATATTAAACTAAGATGTATCGTTAAATAACTGATCACTGAAAGTAATATTATAATAATTCCCTGAATAATCAATATATGTAGTGTAAAATTATAAAATTACATAGTCATACACAACTCTCAATTTATTAGAAGTATTAGTTGTATTTCTAGCTACATGTTTCGGCTCGTATACAGAGCCATCTTCAGGCTAGTCTTCAGAGTGATTTGTATGTACAGTTGTTGGTGCTTTGAAAGTTACGAGATCTCTTATTACAAATCGTAGTTAAATTATTCGTGGTAATTCTATATAAAAATCAGATGTGATATTTTACATACTGAGCATTAAACATAATAATAAAATTGCTTTGCGTGTTGGCTGGAAGACCTGCTGTTGATATCTGGTGGTGACGTTTTTGAGGGTGAGGTGTGCTCTGTATGGTCAACGTAGATTCGTCGTGGTGGCAATGGCATTTAAATGGTAGTCGTTTAAGTTCCAACGCTTTGTTGTGATATGTACAAAGAGATAAAGATGGCAGCCTGAATAAATATACAAACACGAATTTGTCGGTTATTAAAGAGCGTGATATTTGAATTCCAGAAACATGCCACAATACCTGAAAAATAAATTTTCCTCACCCACATTCCTGAAGTCTCTACCAGACAGGTCATCCATGCGTCCATATATGGCGCTACAGCCCCTTCCGGGCCTTGGCCTCCCTCATAAGACGCCTCCATTTATCCCTATTTTCAGCTCTTCTCCTCCATCCTCTTATCCCCAACAGTTGTAATGCATCCCACTGGACCATATCCGCCCATCTGTTTCTTGGTCTTCCCACTGGTCTTGTGGTGTAGAAGTTTCCGTTCAAACCCTTTTTTGAAATCCTTTATTCTCCCATTCTTATTAAGTGACCACCAGACAGGTCATCATAGCACGAATATTACAATAGCATTAATGCATGGCGACTGACTTATAGCAACTGTGGTTTTCCTCACAGCGATCACACTGTACGCCCCTTCTGCTACTCCTGGAAACGTTGATGAAAATCACCCGAAGGTCCGCTCATAGTGACTGCAAATGCATTTCAGTGATTCAGCTTCACGTCCTCATGAAAGTTTTCCATTCGAGGAAACGAGTAGGTCAGACGGAGACGCAATAAGCAAGTGCGCTTCATTTCAAAACTCCGGTACTCAATTCTTGCAAAACATTCGCTTTACCGAAAGCGTTGTTAGCAAAGACACGCCGTCATCGTGTAACTTCCGCATGTTCGGCCAGTTATTTTGTGTGCGGTTAACATTAGGAGGCTGTCAGTATTTCAGATTATATAGTGTCGAAATTCAGTGAAATTCCGAAATGTTATACATTACTTCGCTCAGTCGGCTTTCGCAATTAGGCCATATAGAACAATAAAGATA
>Ga0131853_10015195_pt1 | contig 14089 bp, 12 predicted proteins | sample TergutLab28metaG_FD_92764 | JGI IMG/M metagenome (GOLD analysis project Ga0131853, IMG submission 92764) | Labiotermes labralis P1 segment gut microbial communities from Petit-Saut dam, French Guiana - Lab288 P1 (version 2) (version 2) | ecosystem: Host-associated > Arthropoda: Insects >... | reverse complement strand
GTGACGAGGGCGGCGACGCCGACCGGCTTGTGCCGCACGATCGTGCGGGTGCCGCCGGCAGGGGACTCGGTGTAGTCGCCGTTGGAGCGGACCGCCTCCTCGCTGAACCAGCGGAAGAACTCCGCCGCGTAGCTCACCTCGGCGGCCGCGTCGGCGAGCGACTTGCCGTTCTCCTCGGAGATCAGCGCGGCCAGCTTCTCCTTGTCGCGGAGCATCAGCTCGAAGGCCGTACGGAGGACGACGGAGCGCTGGCGCGGGCTGGTCGCGGCCCAGGCCGGGAAGGCGGCGTGGGCGGCGTCGACCGCGGCGATCGCCTCGGCCACGCCGAGGTCGGCGACCTCGGCGATCGGGGCGAGGGTGGCCGGGTTCTGGACGGTGAAGGTCTTGCCCGCGCTCATGCCAGCTCGCCCAGGATCTCGGCGAGGACGTCGAACGCCTCGTGCAGCAGCTCGTCGCTGATGGTCAGCGGCGGCAGGAAGCGGAAGACGTTGCCGTACGTGCCGCAGGTCAGCACGATCACGCCGGCCTCGCGGGCCTTGGTCGCGATGGCGCCGGCGAGGGCCGCGTCGGGCTCGAGGGTGCCGGGCTGGTTGAGCTCGATGGCGATCATCGCGCCGCGGCCGCGGATGTCGGCGATGGCCGGGTGCTTCTCCTGGAGCTGGAGCAGGCGGGCGATCATGATCGCCTCGATCTGGAGGGCACGCTGGTTGAGGTCGTGCTCCTTCATCTCCGCGATGGCGCCGAGCGCGCCGGCGGCGGCGACCGGGTTGCCGCCGTACGTGCCGCCCAGGCCGCCGCCGTGGACGGAGTCCATGATCTCGGCGCGGCCGGTGACAGCGGCCAGCGGCAGACCGCCGGCGATGCCCTTGGCGGTGGTGATGAGGTCGGGGACGACGTTCTCGTGGTCGACCGCGAACCACGAGCCCGTACGGCAGAAGCCGGCCTGGATCTCGTCGGCGACGAAGACGACGCCGTTGGCGGTGCACCACTCGGCGATCGCGGGCAGGAAGCCGTCGGCCGGGACGATGAAGCCGCCCTCGCCCTGGATCGGCTCGATCACGACGCAGGCGACCTGGTCGGCGCCGACCTGCTTCTCGATCACGTCGATCGCCTTGGCGGCCGCCTCGGCGCCGGAGAGCCCGCCGTCACGCAGCGGGTAGGACATCGGCGCGCGGTAGACCTCGCCGGCGAACGGGCCGAAGCCGTGCTTGTACGGCATCTGCTTGGCCGTCATCGCCATCGTCAGGTTGGTGCGACCGTGGTACGCGTGGTCGAAGACGACCACCGCGTCGCGGCCGGTGTGGACGCGGGCGATCTTGACCGCGTTCTCGACCGCCTCGGCGCCGGAGTTGAACAGCGCGCTCTTCTTCGCGTGCGTGCCGGGGGTGAGCTCGGCGAGCGCCTCGCAGACCTCCACGTACGCGTCGTACGGGGTCACCATGAAGCAGGTGTGGGTGAACGCCTCGAGCTGCGCCTTCGCGCGCTCGACGACCTGGGTGGCGGAGCTGCCGACGGTGGTGACCGCGATGCCCGAGCCGAGGTCGATCAGGTGGTTGCCGTCGACGTCGACGACGATGCCGCCGGCCGCCTTCTCGGCGAAGACGGACATGGTGGTGCCGACGCCGCCGGCGACGGTGGCGAGCTTGCGGGCCATCAGCTCGGTCGAGCGGGGGCCGGGCAGCTCGGTGACCAGGCGGCGCTCCTGGGCGACTCCGTTGACGGTGGTGGTGTCAGCGGCAGGGGTGGTCTCGGTGCTCATATCGCCAGTCTCCGAGCCACGACCTATGCTGTCCAATACTTCTTTCGTACGGTTGCCATGCTTGTGAGGCATGGATGGGTGCCAGGGCCGGAAGCCCGGTGGGAGGTCATCGTGGAGCTGCGCCAGCTGCGCTACTTCCTCGCTGTCGCCGACGCCGGCAGCGTCAGCGCGGCGGCCGAGCGGGTGCACATCACCCAGCCCGCGCTCTCCCGCCAGCTGCGCCAGCTCGAGGACCAGCTCGGGGTGCCGCTCTTCGAGCGCGGTGCCGGCCGGCTGACCCTGAGCCGGACCGGCCGGGAGCTGCTTCCGGCGGTACGCCGCCTGGTCGCCGACGCGGCGGCGCTGGCCGAGCAGGCCGCCTTCCACGCCCGGGGCCGGGTCGAGCGGCTGCGGGTGGCCGCGCCGACGGTGACCCTGATCGACGTGGTCTCGCCGTTCGTGGCCACGATGGCGCCCGACGAGCCGGTGGTCGACGTGATGGCGGGGGACGGGATGTCGACCGCGGCGATGCTGGAGAGCGGCGCCGACCTGGCGATCGGCACCGACCGGCCGGGGCGGCCGTACCGGTGGCGGGCGCTGGCGGTCCTCCCGGTCTGGGCGCACGTACGTCCCGACGACCCGTGGGCCGGACGCGACCGGGTGGCGCTGTCGGAGCTGGTCCAGCGCGACCTGATCGGGCTGCCCTCCACCTTCACCGCGCGGGAGGCACTGGACGCGGCGCTGGTCACCGCCGGGCTCTCGGCCGCGCGCCTGACCGAGGCGGCCAACGGCACCGTCGCCCAGGCCCTGGCCGCCTCGGGGCGCGGTATCGCGGTGGTCTCCGACGACCCGCGCTACGGCCTGGTGCCGCTCGCCGTGGAACTGCCCGGCGGCGGGCTGCTCAGCGTCCGGCTGGTGGCCGCCTGGGACGGGCAGGGGGTCGCGGCGGCGGCCATGCAGGCGATCGCGGTCCGGCTGAGCGGCTGGGCGACGGCGCACTACCGCGTCCCCCGGGAGTGAGATGCAAAGTGTCACGGTGACAGTTCGAAACTGTCACCGTGACACTTGCCGTCTTGCGTGACACTTACGAAGTGTCACCGGTGCCACAAAGTGTCACGGTGACACTTTGCCGGCGCGGTTGATTCAGCTGACCAGGTCGGCCAGCGCGTCGGCGTTCTCGTCGTTCTTGCGCAGCGCGCCGACCACCAGGCCGACGACCAGACTGATCACCGGCAGCAGCACCAGGAACCAGCCCAGCGTGGAGAGGCCGAAGGTCTGCGTGGTCGGGTCGACGCCGGCGGCGACGGTGCCGGCGAGCAGGCCGAAGCGGGACATCACCAGGTAGAACGCCATCGCCAGGCCGAGGATCGAGAGGACCGGCGCGAGCAGCGTCTTCCACCAGTGCGGCTTGGCCTGCTTGGTGAAGTAGACGATCACCGAGACCGAGACCAGCGCCTCGACCAGCAGGATGGCGAGGACCGTCATCGAGCTGAACCAGCTGAACATGTTGAGGAACGGGTCCTTCTTCGCGGCCGCGAAGATCACGATGACCGCGCCGGCGATGATCGAGGTGGCGACGGCGCCGTAGACCGGCGCGCCATGCCGGTTGACCCGGTCGAGGGCACGCGGCAGGACGCGGGCGCGGCCGAGCGCGAAGAAGTAGCGCGCGGCGCTGTTCTGGAAGGCGAGCAGACCGGCGAAGAGCGAGCTCAGCACCAGCCAGCTCATCAGGGTGGCCATCCAGCCGCCGACGAACTCGCGCGCCACCGAGTAGACGACCTCGGCAGGGTTGTTCAGGCCGTCGGAGATCTTCATGACGTTGTCGACCGCGTGGGCGCTGCCGATGCCGCTGACGATCGCCCAGGAGGTGACCGCGAAGAGCGCCGAGATCAAGACGATGGCGGTGTACGTGGCGATCGGGACCGCACGCTTCGGGTCCTTGGTCTCCTCGGCGTAGATGGCGGTGGCCTCGAAGCCGATGAAGGAGGCGAACGCGAAGGCGAGCGCGATGCCGGCGCCGCCGGTGAAGCCACCCGCGAAGATGTGGTTCGGGGAGAACGACGCGGCCAGGTCGAGGCCGTCGGGGCCGCCGCCCTGGAAGATCACCGCGAGGGCGGTGACGAAGAGCGAGAGCACCTCGACGCCCATCAGGACGCCCAGCACCTTGGCGCCGATGTCGACCTGCAGGATCGAGAGGAGCGTGACGATTGCCCAGGCGATCAGGCACCAGGCCCACCAGGCCATGTGGAAGCTCTCGCTGTTGAGCTGCGAGGCGGCGACCGACCCGAAGAAGCCGTAGATGGCCAGCTGGACGGCCAGGTAGGCGACCAGCGAGACGAACGCCGAGCCGACGCCGGCGACGCTGCCGAGACCGCGACCGACGTAGGCGTAGAAGGCACCGGCGTTGCTGACCTCGTGGCTCATCGTCGAGTAGCCGACGCTGAAGAGGAGGAGGACGATGCCGGCGACCAGGTACGCGCCCGGGGCGCCGGCGCCGTTGCCGAGCCCGATCGCCACCGGTACGGCACCGGTCATGCCGACCAGCGGCGCGGCCGCGGCGACGACGAAGAAGACGATGCCGGCGATGCCGAGCTTGTTGCGGGAGAGGCTCTCTCCGGGAGTGTTGGCGCCGGCAACGGCGTCGGTGGGGGCGGTCATCGGGAGTACCTCCTGGGTCGGTGACACGCTGAGAATGTGATGCAGCGCACGCACATTAGTTTGCATCCAAACGATCTGTCGAGGGTCTGGGCGAAAATTTTTCGACCGTCCTGGGTCGCCTTGACGGGCCCGGGATCCCGCCATACGTTTGGATCCAAACGATCTTGGCGTCGCGGTGTCCGGCCCGCCGCCCGATGGAGGATCCATGAACCTGCCCCAGAGTGAGCACATCGCGACCGTCGAGGGTGTCGAGGTCGACACCCGGCACTGGATCGGCGGCCAGCGAGTTGCCTCGGCCACCACCTTCGAGGACATCTCGCCGATCGATGAGAGCGTGCTCGCCCATGTGCATGCCGGGACCTCCGTCGAGGTGGACGCGGCCGTCGCCGCGGCTCGGGCCGCCTTCCCGGCCTGGGCTGCCCTGCCCATCGGCGAGCGCGCCGCGATCCTGCGCCGTGTCGCCGAGGGGATCGAGGCGCGGATCGAGGACCTCGCCCAGGTCGAGACCCGCGACAACGGCTCCCTGATCCGCAGCCACCGCCGCGGCGTCATGCCCCGCGTCGCGATGAACTTCCGCGCCTTCGCCGACTACGCCGAGCACAAGCTCGGCCACCCCGACATGGAGGTGCCGGGCCGCGGCCACCGCGAGCGGGTCACCTACGACCCGGCCGGCGTGGTCGCGATCATCACCCCGTGGAACGCCCCGCTGATGCTCGCCACCTGGCGGATCGGCCCGGCCATGGCCGCCGGCAACACCATCGTCGTCAAGCCGCCGGAGTGGGCGCCGCTGACCGCCAGCCTGCTCGCCGACATCATGCACGAGGCCGGCGTCCCGGCCGGCGTGTTCAACGTCGTGCAGGGCACCGGCGTCGAGGCCGGCGCGCCGCTGACCGCGCACCCCGACATCAACCGGCTCGCCTTCACCGGCTCGGTCCCGACCGCGGGTGTCATCGCCAAGGCAGCCGCGGAGAACATCGTCCCGCTCTCGTACGAGCTGGGCGGCAAGTCCCCGCTGGTCGTCTTCGAGGACGCCGACCTGGACCTCGCCGTCGAGATCGCGGTCGAGCAGTTCGACAACGCCGGCCAGGTCTGCCTCAAGGCCGCCCGGATGCTGGTGCACGAGTCGATCGCCGAGGAGTTCACCCGGCGCGTCGTCGCGGGTGCCGAGAAGCTGGTCCAGGGCGACCCGCGCGATGAGGCCACCGACGTCTCCGCGCTGATCTCGCGCCGGCACTTCGACCAGATCAGCGGCTTCGTCGAGCGTGCTCTCGCCGACGGGGCCAAGCCGCTGCTCGGCGGTGGCCCGAACGACGACCTCGGCGGTCTCTACTTCCGCCCCACGATCCTGGTCGGCGCCCCCGAGGACGCCGAGATCATGACCGAGGAGGTCTTCGGCCCGGTCGTCACGATCCAGACCTTCGAGACCGAGGAGGAGGCCGTACGCAAGGCGAACGACACCCGCTTCGGCCTGGCCGCCACCCTGGTGACCGGTGACCGGGACCGCGCCGAGCGGGTCTCCGCGCAGCTCGAGGCGGGCACCGTGTGGGTGAACTGCTTCTTCGTACGCGACCTCGAGGCCCCCTTCGGCGGCAACAAGAAGTCCGGCATCGGCCGCGAGGGCGGCCTGTGGTCCTTCGACTTCTACACCGACATCAAGAACAGCGTCTTCGCGCCCAACGGATGGAGTGAGTGATGGGTGAGATTGTCGGCGCCGGCCTGCTGGCGCACGTCCCGACGATCGTGCTTCCCGAGGAGGTGCGGTTCGAGATCTACGAGGGCAAGGAGACGACCCTCGTCACCGGCCTGCGCGAGCTGCGCAAGGACGTCTTCGAGACGCTCGACTACGACACCGTCGTGGTCCTCGACTCGCACTGGGCCACCACGGTCGAGTGGGTCGTCACCGCGCAGGACCGCCGCAGCGGGCTCTTCACCTCCGAGGAGCTGCCGCGGGGCATGACGCGTCGTCCGTACGACTTCGCCGGCGACCCGGAGCTGGCCCACCTGATCGCGGCCAAGGCGGGGGACCACTCCACCTGGATCACCGCGGTCGACGACCACCACCTGCCGATCTTCTACGCGACCACCAACATCTGGGAGTTCCTCGGCGAGGGCCTGCCGGAGAAGAAGTGGATCACCATCGGGGTCTGCCAGACCGCCGAGGCCGAGGACGCGTACCGGCTCGGCCGGGCGCTCGGCGACGCGATCCGCGAGTCCGACCGCAAGGTCCTGCTGATCGCCTCCGGCGCGCTCTCGCACACGTTCTGGCCGCTGCGCCAGCTGCGCGACCACGAGGCCGGCGGCCAGGAGCACATCTTCAGCGCCGGCGCGCTCGCCGCCGACCTGGAGCGGATCGACTGGTTCAAGGCCGGCGACCACCGGCGCGTCCTGGACACCATGGACGAGTTCATGCGGTTCAAGCCCGAGGCCCGCTTCCAGCACTACCAGATGATGATCGGCGCGCTCGGCGAGGAGGCGTGCACCGCCCCCGCCCGCCAGTACGGCGCGTACGAGAACTCGGTCGGCACCGGCCAGGTGCACCTCTGGTTCGACCGCCCCGAGGGCGGCTTCCCGGCGCCCAAGCAGACCCCGCTCGACCCGGACTACGCCCGCCAGATGGGCCTGCCAGACATCCCCGCCGCCGGCTGACGCCCACCGACGAGAACCAGAGAGACAGCACATGAGCATCCGAGAGACCCGCCGCATCCTGCTGGACGGCAACGCCGTCGACGTCGTCCGCGACGGGGAGAACCTCATCGCCGGTGACGGTCGCGTCGTCGCGATCGCCGACGCCGTCCACCTGCCGCCGGTGACCCCGCAGAAGATCATCTGCGTCCACCTCAACTACTCCAGCCGGGTGCAGGAGTTCGGCACGTCGCTGCCGCCGGCGCCGACGTACTTCCACAAGCCGGTCACCGCGCTCACCGCGCACGACGCCGCGGTCGTACGGCCCGAGGGCTGCAAGTGGCTCAACTACGAGGGCGAGATCGCCATCGTGATCGGCAAGACCGCGCGCAACATCTCGCCGGAGGAGGCGGGCGACTACATCCGCGGCTACACGGTCGCCAACGACTACGGCCTGCACGACTTCCGTGACACCGACTCCGGCTCGATGCTGCGGGTCAAGGGCGCCGACACGCTCTGCCCGGTCGGCCCCGGCGTGATCGAGGGCTGGGACTTCCGCGGCAAGCGGATCCGTACGATCGTCAACGGCGAGGTGAGGCAGGACGGCAACACCGACGAGATGGAGTGGGACATGCACTACCTCGTCGCCGACATCGCCCGCACCATCACCCTGCACCCGGGCGACCTGCTGCTCTCCGGCACGCCGGCCATCTCGCGCACCGTCTACCCCGGCGACATCGTCGAGGTCGAGGTCGAGGGCCTGGGCACGCTGCGCAACCACATCGTGTCGGGCCCGACCCCGATCCGGACCGACGTGGGCGCCCAGCCGACCGAGTCCGAGGAGGTCCTCTCCACGGCCAAGGGCGGCGACTGGGAGTTCCGCGGGATCCGCAAGCCGCAGCCGCCGACCCACTGATGGCCGCTCGTCCTCGCATCCTCGTCCCGGCCCGGTTCTCCGAGTCGGCCTCGGCGCTGCGCTACCGCGCCGAGGTGACCTCGCGGGCCCTCGTCGAAGGGGTCTGGGCGGCCGGCGGCGAGCCGGTGATGATCCACCCGGTGGCCGGCTCCGACGACGAGGTCGCCGAGCGGCTCTCGATCGCGGACGGCGTCCTGCTCCCCGGCGGCGGTGACCTGGCGGCGCACTGGACCGGCCAGGAGCCGCACCCGACGCTCTACGACGTGGACGAGACCCAGGACGCGTTCGACCTGGCGGTGGCGCGGATCGCGCTGGCCCAGGGGACGCCGCTGCTGGCGATCTGCCGTGGCCTGCAGGTCGTCAACGCCGCCCTCGGTGGCACGGTGGTGCAGGACATGGACAGCGCGTACGGCGAGAACCGTCATCACCGGCACCACGTGCACACCGTGGCCGTCGCGGCCGGCTCCGTGCTGGCCGGCGTGGTGGGGGAGAAGGCCGAGGTCAGCTGCTACCACCACCAGTGCCTCGCCACCCTCGGCGAGCGCCTGCGGGTGATCGCCCGCGCCGCCGACGACGTCATCGAGGCGGTCGAGCTCGACGGCGCCACGGGCTGGTTCCTGGGCGTGCAGTGGCACCCCGAGGACACCTGGTCGACCAATCCCGCCCAGCTGGGCGTCTTCGAGGCCCTGGTCGACGCCTCGCGCTGAGCCTCAGCCGTGAGTGGGGAGGGTTGTGCGCACCCGGTGCGCACAACCCTCCCCACTATCTGCGCCCGAGGGCGCATCTCGGGCCGCATGAGGTGGGCGCTCCGACCCAGCCGCGCTGCCGCAGCACCCTCGCGACCCGGCCCGCCGTCTCGCACGGAGTGCCGAACACCTGGTGCCATCGGAGTCGCAGCGTGAGCTTGGCCCCTGCGGCATCGTCCAGATCGCGGTCGGCGTCGCGGCCAGCAGCGTCGAAGGAGTCGTGGTTGAGGCGCCCGTCGAGCTCCACGACGACGCCGAACTCCTCGTACTCGGCATCGCGGTACTGCCTGCCACCGGGCGTACGGCGCACCACCTGTCGCCGCGCGACCGGGAGGCCGTGGGCCTGCTCGACCCGTGTGAGGTAGCCCCACTCCAGGACCGACTCCGCCCCGCCGGCGATGTCCTCCAGAAGCGCACGTACGAAGGCGCGGCGGCGCAGCCGGCGCCGCCGCACCTCGGCCGCGCGCAGCCGCTCCACCCCGATGCTCAGATCGCGGGCCGCGTCCGTCAGGAGCCGGACGACGTCGAGCCCGGTCGCAGCCTCGTCGACCAGCATGAGCACCGCGTCCTCGTGACGCATCCGCGGAGGCTCGGTCTTCCACTGGGCGACCGCGTCGAGGTCGCGCACCCGGTGCAGCCGCACTCCCTCCGGCACGGCCACGCGGCGCGTCCAGGCGATGGCGACGTCGACCGGCTCCCGCGCATCGACCGAGTCCGGTGCGATGAGCGTACGACCGCAGACGACCGCCGGCGCCAGCGCGAGCACCGCCGCCCAGACCCGCTGGTCGTGGGTGAGGTCGCCGGTGTGGTTCACGAAGACCGTCCGATGGATCCGGCGCAGGCTGTTATGCCGAACCAGCCGGTCGACGTCGGAGCGGGTGAGTCCCGCGGACACGAGGTCGGCGCGGGCGACGACCCCGCGGCGCTGGATGAGGGTGACCTCGAGCCGGTGCGCCGCGAACTCCGCCGCGCGGCGCTCCTCAGGGTCGGTCATGGCCGCGGCCTTGCGTCGCGCGAGCTCGTCAGGGGTCACGTGGGGAGGATCCCCGCGTGGACGAGGTCGTAACTCCGGCCTCTCGCTCCTGTGGAAACACAGTGGGGAGTGCCGTGCGCACCTGGTGCGCACAACCCTCCCCGTTGTGCCGTCGGGCCGGGGTCACTCCTGCTCGGAGGACTCCACCAGCGTCCGCAGCGAGTCGGTCATCACGGTCAGGCTCTTGGCGCTGACGTTGCCGACGATGTCCGACTCGGTCTTGTTGAACTCGGGATAGATCTGCTCCATCAGCCGCACCCCGTCCGGGGTGAGCTTCAGGCTGACCAGGCGCCGGTCCTCCTGGGAGGGGATCCGCTCGATCAGGTCGCGCGACATCAGCGTCTTGGCGACGCCGGTGAGCGTGCCCTTGCTGATGCCGACGGACTCGGCGACCTCACGGGTCTCCATCGAGTCCCAGATCCACAGCGTCCACAGCACCAGGAAGCCGGTCCACGTCAGGTCGTTGGGCCGCAGGACGCTGTTGGTCAGGCGTCCGCGGACCGCGTTCGCGGCGCGGTAGAGGCTGAGCAGGGCGTGCGACGCGGTGAAGTCCAGCGGTAGGTGCTGGACACGCTCACGCGTCGCCCGCTCGACCTCGGCGAGGGTGTGCTGGTCGGGCATGCCCGAACCTTAGTAGGCCGGGCCGGTCAGGCCCAGGTGCCGTCGCTCTGCTGCCGGGCGAGGGTCGCGCCGCCGTTCCAGATGACGCCGACCTGGCGGTAGTAGCCGCCGATGATCTCGTCGACGCTCAGGTCGGCGAGCTCCTCGGTGGGCGACTCGAAGAGCTTGAGATCGACGTCGCCGCTCCAGGCCGGGCCGGCCTCGAAGGAGGACGAGCCCGAGGAGATCAGCTCGGCGTACGCGTCGCCGGCGCCGTCGATGTTGTGCACCCACCGGTGGTGGGCCATCGGGTGGGCGTTGACGAAGCCGTTGGTCTCGGACTCCTCGCGCAGGGTGAGGACCGCCTCGGCGAGCCGTCGGTCGCCGGCCGCGATGGTGGCGCCGAAGACGCCGCCCGGGGCGATCTGCGGGGCGGCGTGGCCGAAGACGTGCGGGCGGGTCTGGTGCATCGAGCCGAGCTTCTTCGGGTAGCCCTGGTGGATGCCGCGGCCGATCGCGAAGTCCTTGTCGACCCAGATGAAGACGCAGCGGGAGTAGGTGACGCCGCGGAAGGAGCAGCGTACGACCACGAACGCCTCCTTGTACTGCGAGCGGATCGGGTCGAGCAGCTCCTCGCGGGAGGCGGAGCAGGACTGCCAGTCGGCCCAGATCAGCGCGACCGCTCCCGGGTCCTCGTCGGCGAGCTCCAGCGGCTCGGGCAGCAGCGCCTTCACCTTGGCCGGGTCCGTGCGGTACTCGACGGTGAGAAGATCGCCGGAGTACTGCCACTGCGGGTCGGGAATGAGGGTCGAGCGTCCCGTCGCCGTGCGCGGGTAGAGGAAGCCGGTGAGCTGCTGCAAGGTCCACTCCTGAGATCGTTTGGGTCCGTACGATACGAGATCGACGAGCCCTCGGCAAGGGGTTGTGTGATCGGGCTCACCGGCATATTGTTCGGGGCCAAACGAGTTTTGGAAGGACCTTCCGTGAGCCACTTCGACACCTCCGGTCTGCAGGGCGCCCAGGACGCGCTGGATGCCGACGGCATTGACGTCGTACGCCTCGGCTACTCCGACCTCATCGGCGTCGACCGTGGTCGCGACGTGCTGGTCAGCCGCTTCTCCCGCAGCGTCGGTGGCGGCGTCGCCTTCTGCCGCTCGGTCTACGGCACCACCCCGCTGGGCGGCGTGGTCGACTTCGAGGGCGGCATCTCCGCCGGGCTGCCCGACATCGTCGCGTTCCCTGACGTGAGCACGCTGCAGTCGGTGCCGTGGGAGCCGGGCGTCGCGCACTGCATCGCCGACGTCTACAACCCCGACGGCAGCCCCTCGCAGGAGAGCCCGCGCTACGTGCTGCGCCAGATCGTGGAGCAGTTCGCCGGCCTCGGCCTGACCCCGATCGTCGGCCCCGAGCTGGAGTTCTACGTCCTCGAGCAGGACCCGACCTCGCCGGCCGGCTGGAAGCGGTACGGCGAGAGCACCGGCAACGTCTACACCACCGGCCGCAAGGGCGACCCGGAGAACGTGCTGCTGGAGTCGCTGCGGCTCCTCGGCGGCTACGGCCTCGAGGTGGTGGCCGCCAACCACGAGTTCTGCTCGGGCCAGTACGAGATCAACATGTGGCACAGCCCGGCCCTCGACGCCGCCGACCGTGCGCACCGCTTCAAGGACGCGATCAAGGAGCTGGCCCGCCGCCGCGGGCACCTGGCGACCTTCATGCCCAAGCCCTTCAACGACGAGGGCGGCTCCGGCTTCCACCTGCACTTCTCCTGCGTCGACGACGACGGCACGCCGCTCTTCGCCGACCCGAGCAGCGAGGACGGCCTCTCCGAGCTGGCCCGCCACGCCATCGGCGGCATCCTGGCGCACGCCCCCGCCATCGCGGCGATCGCCAACCCGACGATCAACTCCTACAAGCGGTTCGGGCCCGACACGCTCGCGCCGTGGCTGATCGACTGGGGCCTGGACAACCGCAGCGCCATGCTGCGCATCCCGCCGGAGCGCGGCGGCGCCACCCGCCTCGAGCTGCGTCTCGGCGACGCCAGCGCCAACGCGTACCTCGCGGTCGCGGGCATGCTCGCCGGCGCCCTGCTCGGCATCCGCAACAGGATCGAGCCGCCGGCCGCCCTGGTCGGCTACGGCTACGACCCCGAGCGCTCCGAGATGCTGCCGCAGAGTCTCGACCAGGCGCTCGACGCCCTCGAGGCGGACAAGGAGATCGGCGACCTGCTCGGCGCGCCGTTCACCGCCGCCTTCCTCGCCTACAAGCGCGATGAGCTCCAGCGCTTCCGGTCGGCTGTCACCGACTGGGAGTTCCGCGAGTACGCCAACCACCTCTGAGCCCCGAGAAGAGACACGACATGCCCCGTCACGCCCCCGTACCTCTTGCCGAGGTCGACCTCGCCGACATCGACGGCTTCGCCGCCGAGCGCGGCTACGCCCAGTTCGACACCCTGCGTGCCGAGTCGCCGGTGCACTGGACCTCCGAGCCCCACGGCAAGGGCTTCTGGAGCGTCACCCGCTACGAGGACATCTGGACCGTCGACCGCGACCCGGAGACCTTCACCTCGACCAAGTTCGTCAACCTCGAGGACATCGACGACGACCTGGCCGACGCCCGCCGCTCGCTGCTGGAGACCGACGGCGTACGCCACACCGCGCTGCGCCACCTGATCCACCGCGAGTTCAGCCCGCGCAACCTGATGAAGAACTACGAGTCCTTCCTGCGCGAGCTGACCAAGCAGACCGTGGACCGCGCCTTCGCCGCCGCGAAGGAGAACGACGGCCGGATCGACTTCGTCAAGATGATCAGCGCCGACTTCCCGATCCAGGTGCTGGCCCGGCTGCTCGACGTACCGGCCGACCACACCCCGCAGCTGATCGCGTGGGGCAACGAGATGGTCGCCAACACCGACCCCGACTACGCCACGATCCGGCTCGACGACCCGGAGTCGGAGAAGTACAAGCACCTCCCGTTCCGCTCGCCGACCGTCCTCGACGTGTGGGCGTACGGCAACGAGCTGCGCGAGGGCCGGATCGGCGGCGACGGGATCGACCTGGTCTCGATCCTGGCCAACAAGATGCCGCAGGACGGCGTACCGCTCTCGCAGCAGGACTTCAACAACTACTTCTCGCTGCTGGTCATCGCCGGCAACGAGACCACCCGGCACGCGATCAGCCAGTCGATGCTCGGCCTGATCGAGCAGCGCGACCAGCTCGAGATCCTGGCCAAGGACCCCGCGCTGATGGAGACCGCCGTCGAGGAGCTGCTCCGCTGGGCCTCGCCCGTCCTGCACTTCCGCCGTACCGCGACGCGCGACGTGGAGCTGGCCGGTCAGGAGATCAAGGAGGGCGACAAGGTCGTGATGTGGTTCGCCTCGGGCAACCGCGACGAGCGAGTCTTCGAGGACCCGTACAAGATCGACGTCACCCGTACGAACGTCGACCACATGACCTTCGGCAAGGGCAGCCCGCACCTGTGCCTGGGCAACAACCTGGCCCGGATGGAGATCAAGCTGATGTTCCAGGAGCTGCTGCCGCGGCTCGCCGAGATCGAGCTCGACGGCGAGGTCGGCCGGGTGCGCAGCAACTTCGTCAACGGCATCAAGAAGTTCCCGGTGCGGATCGTCGAGAAGAGCTGAACGACGCAGCCCTGCCGGCTCCGGGCTCCGCTTCCGGCGGTCCCGGCCGCTCGCCAAAGTGTCACGGTGACAGTTCGCGAACTGTCACCGTGACACTTTGGCGAGCGGCCGGGACCGCCGGAAGCGGAGCCCGGAGCCG
>Ga0131853_10015194_pt1 | contig 14090 bp, 7 predicted proteins | sample TergutLab28metaG_FD_92764 | JGI IMG/M metagenome (GOLD analysis project Ga0131853, IMG submission 92764) | Labiotermes labralis P1 segment gut microbial communities from Petit-Saut dam, French Guiana - Lab288 P1 (version 2) (version 2) | ecosystem: Host-associated > Arthropoda: Insects >... | reverse complement strand
TTTGACGCCTAATGTCAACTATAGTGGTCGTACCGCACCACTAACCTCTAAAGTTGCATTTTATATATTTATTCAACAAATATAGGTACTGAATATTTTAAACATGGTATATACTCTCCGTTTCTTTCTCTTCAAAATGCAGTTTGTTTCGTAATTCTAATGTATTTGGTTCCTGTATCATTCACATTTTATATACAGGGTGTGCTAAAATTAAAAAAAAATTCCGGCGCCAAAAGGTTAAGGAAATATTGTGCCAGAGTGAAGACAGGAGATGATGGGCTTGGGTACAGGCCAGTGGTGGCTTTGTGAACATGATATTGAACTTATGCTAATGTGGTTTATATTTGAATAAATTGATTCTATTTCTTTAATATAAATTCATTATCTATCTTAAGCTGTAATGTTGAGGTGTAATGAAGAGTGTTATGCACATTTTCGTTATGTTCTTGAAGGAAGGAGATTTCAAAGAATTACCTAGGCATAGACAGGAAGATGGTATTGAATTGGATACAGGTTGGCGAGGGGGTGTAGTAAGCAACCCAGTGGATGATAGTTGTGAGTATGAGCTATCGGCATTTCAGAAATTAATCTGCCACACCGAGTTAGCACATTTGTATCATATACAAATTGTAACATGAGTAGAATGAAGCAGCGTAGTATCTTTGTATGTTCCGTAATAATTTCTGTGTGTTAGTAAATTATTAAAAATTCCAGTTAAATGCAGTTGATGACCCATGTAGGTTTTGAAACACGTAGGAGACTGTAATGATATATAATGATGCTGTAAACAACCTACTCTAAGTGTGCATAATTGGACTTTTTAAAGGGAGATAAATTAACATATTTATTTTCTCTGCACAATAGCTATTAAATCAGATGAGAGTTCAAGCAAAAAGTCTGGAGATACTGCAGACCTGCCGATATCAGGCAGCAAGCGACCAAGGGATTCTTCTGATAATGAGGCGGAGAAACCTGAGGTGAAGAAACTATGCCTTGAGGAGTCCACACCTCTCGAAGGGGACCTCAGTGATATCAGTGACGACGATGCTGACGAAATCCTCAATCGGGAAGATAGTGTAAGTAGTGGAGCATACTGTGCATTAGGAATGCTACTTGTAATACGGACATGTGTGGGGGACCTGGTGATCCTATGGAAAGATACTGAGCTGTCATTTGGTTAGTTCTTAGTGAGATCCTCATCATGTCTGCGTGCAGTTGTTTCACTCACTGATGAAGCCATTGTGTGAACAGATGAAACTTGGGAATGTAAAGAGTACTGGGTGTCTTTCCCATGGTTCAGACCCCACATAAGCTGTTCTGATATGTGGTTGACCGTGCATCATAATTCAGTGTGGATAACAAACCAACTAGATGTCACTTTTGTGTAATGCTTTATTTTCTCCTTTATAAGTTGCTCAACATGTTTCGGGCAGCTATGTGCCCATCATCAGGAGCTGACGACTGGTCACATGGCGAAAACACTAACCAGTCATCAGCTCCTGATGATGGGCACATAGTTGCCTGAAACATGTTGAGCAACTTATAAAGGAGAAATTAAAGCATTACACAAAAGTGACATCTAGTTGGTTTGTTATGCACGCTGTTGTTTCCTGTCTGCTGAGAATCATTCTTTTGATTATTCTAAAAGTTGGTGTAGTGGGACTTGCATTATGGGTGTTTGCAACTTAGAAATGGATTTTGCACTGTTGTTTAGGTGGGCAGAGGTGTGCATGGTTGACACAGACCCTACTAGAAGGCACTAGACAAATGATGAATGAAACATATACACATACTATATGATAGGGTAGCGTAATGCCCAAATGCTGGTCTTCCCAACATGTGACTCTGAAAACTGGGTATGTGATGTCTCACTAAAACCACACTGTTTCATAATCATGGCAACCTGGGTGTCATTCAATCACAACCCAACTCTGTTGTAATTGTTGAAGCCTGGGTGTGACTCACTCACAAACCAAGCTACGATAACCATGGGATCCTGGTGTGACTCGGTCATAAACTAACCTATCATAAGTGTTGGCAGCTTGGATGTTACTCAGTTACAAGCCAAACTATCATAACCACAGCAAGCTCGTGTGACTCAGTCACAAACCAAGCTTCGTCATAGAAATCCTGAGCATGAAACAGTTATAACCCATCTGTATAATACCCATAGCAAGCCAAATGCGACTTATTTAGTCATGCACTGGACATTGTATAATGTGGACTTTATATGCCTGCAGTTCGTGATTGTTGTCATTTTTTATTTTGATGAAGTCATCTGTGGTATGAGGTCATAGCTCATCACAACATGAAACATTGACTGTGGTACGTGAAATTTTAAACCAGTTGCTGCTTTGCTTAGAGGAATGTAACAGGTACTCATTTACTGATCTGCTGCAGTGGATTTGATCCCTAGCTGGTTAAAGCAGAAACAGTTAAAGGAATTCAGTGACATGCAGAAATCCATATTGACTATTTTTTGATACAGTGATTTGCATTGTCTAGTTTTGACATATGTTATATAGGAATTAAACGTTCCTTTGTTGTTTTTTTTCTCTCCTTCTGAACTTGGTAATATAAGGTCTTTGCTCTTCTGGAATGTTACATGGCATTAATTGGTAGGTACCAACATTTTGAGATGGCCTATTGGACTGCTTGACCCTTGAAGATGGGACTAATGGGCTGTCCCAAAATTTTGGTAACTAACTACCAATTAATGCTGTATAACATCCTAGAAGAACAAAGACCTCTTTTATGCCATAACAGAAGCCCGAAATCACCCGTTATTAACATATATCATTTGTTATCGTTTGGAAAGTTATGTAGCAGTTTTATAGTGGTAATTGAGAAAGGTCAACATTTTCAGGATTACTGTTTTCTGAGATATGACACCATGTACATAGTTTGGTGGTTAGGTACAAACATTTTGGAGAAATCTCCTGCGTCCATCTTCAGGGCACAAGAAGGAGGCAGCAATTTCTCTGAAATATTCATTCCTACTTGTCCTAGAAGGCCATGATTTTGATACTCACTTCTGCATAAGGCTCATGTCTCACATGGTCAATGTTGTTTGGACATGCATGTTGCTAAATGTTTTCTTAGTTGTCTGCAATGGCAGTGTAGATGTTGCTGCAGTGTGTGGTCTGAACAGACATGTCTGGCATTGAATTTCTGAGGGCAAAACTGCAGATCAATATGCTTAGTCACCTTGATTCTCTTCAAAAAAGTCGCATCTTGATTGTATGCAGTGGTGTAACATTTTAAAACTGTTCTCACCGGCGGCTGCAATGATGTGATTCATACTCATTGTGAAGTCAGTTGGTTGTCGGGGCCCAAGTCATCTTCCATGAAAGTTGATCCATTTTCACAAGAAGTAAACCACTCAAACAGCTGAACACTTTCTCTCAATGTACATTGGTTAGGCATTTTGTATGTTTCTTTTTCGCTATATTACCCAGTTGTGTGCTGAATTTAAAGAACACGTGTTAGTTATGCCTATCAACCATTTCACAGTGTGATATATTAGAAAAACAAGTCTATACAACCTGGAGCTATGGCCTGGGGAGCTAAGGAGTTGTAGTTAGTTGCTGGCAGAGGCAATGGTTGTTTCTGTTCTCTGAGGAGTTCAGACCGCCTCTGTGACCCACCTAGCCTTCTACTTAATATGTACAGGATGCTTTCTGTGAGGATAAAGCAGCTGGGACATTATGCGAACCACTCACCTCTTCTAGTGATGGAAGTTAAGAATGAGTGGAGCCGTACCTCCACTTCACCATACAGCCCACCCAGCTCTTCATTCGGTTCACACGTCTTAATCCCAACGAATCTAAGTGTTATAACTAGCGGAACAGTAATTTTATAGATAATTGGACACTATTAATATTATTTACATTATTTCACGACTGTTGGAATTTACAGATGTGTTGGTTGTATGGATGCATGTTTGAAAAATGTATGCTGTACTAGCCTCGGTATCGTGTACACAACTTGTCACCTCCGGGGTATAAAACATACACCATGCTCGTGTTAGGTTTTCAAAACTTGTACAATTACAAATTCATCCCCCCATATTCTTACTGTTCGCAATTGGCTAATTGTTAAATTTCACTACTTCCTAATAGGTCCAGAAGTCATAATTTTGAATACTTTAACTCCATTGGTTCCCATTTTGTTTCATTTTCATCACCTGTGTGAACTCTGTCATGCGTCCTACTGATTTCCCTTAATGTGCAAGCGTGACTAATATGGAATCCTTTCTAGCAAGATTTAAGGTGCCCAAAAGCTGTCAAAGTTTACAATGTCAATTGTTCAGAAAAGTTCCCTATGTCATCAATTTTGACACTGACAAATGGCAACCTGCTAGCTCACTATACATGTATCATTGTTTCTGAACATTTTATGGTGTCATACTTGGATGGTGTTATATACGCTAATGTAGACACTATATTTTGCTGCCAGTCTGGGAGCTGAGAGTGAGAGACAGGCAGAAATATATTGAATGGTAAGGAGGCCTCGGTGTGGTTTTTTGCTCAGAGTACCACTGAGGGTACAGAGTATTAACCAAAATCTGTAATGGGCCAGTTTGGAAAGAAGCGTTATTACAATGAGGCTAATAAAGACTGGCTGTGGTATGGATAGTTATAATATGTTTCTTGGTTGGGGGGCAGTTTTTTGTTTGTTTGAAATTTGGAGTTGTCTTTCATTCAGTTGGGTTACATATTGGCTTTCCGCTACAAGATTATGTTGCGGGATGCAAACTGTGTCAGGTATGAATTTTCAAGAGACTGTTGTAATAAATGAAGCAATGTAATTATTTCGGCACAGTTTGTGAAACAGTACACTGCCTGTTTTTGTGTATAACAATTTCAGCTCCAGAATCTTTATGTCAGACCTTGTACATATTGGTTTGGCACTGTGTTTGTTTTAAACATCTTTCATTGCCTAACACCTGTTATGTTCTGGGCTGCTTTGTACATATGTGAAACATTTATGTGTGCTGTTTGTGGCAGTGAAGTTCCATAATTAGTGTGTTGGGCATGGTATTCATGTTCATCATTGCATTGACGGTAAGTTGAAATCTGTATGTGTGAACCTGTGGTCTCTGCAAATGACACTTGATTATCATTCTGAGGGTTCTGAGTTTGGTGCTTGATCGACACTTTCACCTAAACCAAAGATAAAACTGTGGATGTGAAGAAAACTGGGACTTTATGTGGTCTGGGGTCTGCATTAAGCGGTCTGTTTCCACCATAGACCATCATGCACCTTGTCACCTCTTGTTAGGTGTAATAGTGGGGGCTGTTTGGGTTCTTCGTCCTCAGAAATGGAGAGAAGAGAGGAAGGTCAAACAGCACCTGTCTGGACCCATTTGAATTCAAACGTTCACAGATCATGTATATGTGTTTAATTTAAAATATATTCTTGTGATCTTCCAGTTAACTTTGAATGGTGTGAAAACAGAATCTGTAGTTGACATATGTTGATGCAGGTAGTGTAGTCCAAACAGTATCCACCATTTTTAATTACATTGACAAAACATGAACAAGCTGTCTATGGTATGGTGGGTTGTGATGGGAACAGTAATTATAAGAACAAGGCCATTGGTGTGTTTATATAGTTGTGAGTTGTGGCTAGAAACATGCACTGTTTTCAGCATACTGTGTTAGCCAGTTAGTGCTCTGTCTTGTGGGATGTGATGCCTTTTGTTTGGTGGATAAGTATCTTACCACTTCTCTGCCAAACTACACGGTGTGGCATTCCGCAATGCTGTAAGTATAATATTTACCATCCTCAGAGCCCCAAATCTCAAGTGTTTCAGCCTGCATTCCAGCAAGTGCTGTAACGAATTCTTCCTTTTAGTTTTCAACACTGCGAGGTTGGCTACTGCAATTAGTACTTGTTCAGTTGTTGTCGCGTTGGCAGGTGGAAGAGTTGGCAGTTGCCGTGGAGGGTAATGCTGTAGCACTAGCACTGCCACATGGCACCACCGACGGGCCTGCAGCACCGCTCTATCACAGAGGCACAGATGAGCACCTAGTAAGATTACTGGCTTTCATTCCTTGCAAGGTCACATGATGCTAGGGAGGGTACATGGTGTTTGTTTAAAATTTGAATAGTTTATTGCATGTAGATGTGCTAAATTATTGTGTGATATGCCACATCAGAGTTGGGTCAAGACGTTCTGTGTCAGAAACCTGCACTGTCTTTATAACATGAGACAACACCAAGTCTGATGATGGAGACATAACAGGCCCCTGAAACAGTGATGTTTAAACCTAACTTTGATGTGATTGATAAACCAAGATAATTTTAGTACATGGTTTTCATTTGTTATTTACTTTCCACGCTTGTTAATGGGAAAACAGAGATTTGCCGTGCACTTTTTGCTATGAGAATGTTATTGTTAGGGATCCATAATCCCTTGCTATGTAATTGTACTGTCTGAAGAATCCTGTGCTTTTGCATAGCTTTGTGCATGGACCTGTAACAGTAAGTCATGTAATTTGCAGTTTTTCCCAACTAAATCTCGATTCTCGACCACCTTTTTAGTTCCAACCTCATTCCTGTAGCTGCATCAGGCAAATATTTTACAAACAGAATGTACGCCAGCTGTTTAAGAACATACACAGAACTCCTGCCATCTGTTGTTCATGTAGTTTAATTATTAGAAGAGATGTAGAGAAGTGGAAGGAGCAGATATATATGAAACTCAGTGTGTGATCACACCATGGCACTAAATTTTAAAGTTGCTGGTGAACAACATGTGATGGTGGACCTGTGTGGGAAATCTGTTTTGTCAGAAGCCTTCTAGCAGAGAATAGGAAGAAGTTAAAGAGAAATAAATTTGTTTTTATTATTTATTTATTTACTGCAATTGGGTTGTCACCCGGTGGCAGTGGTTATTTTACATGTAAACAAAACATGAAATTGGTTACTACTAGATTTAAGTTGGGAGTGCTACATGAGAAGCATGTAGTGGCAACTTGGAATGTTGGGAACCATATCAGCATTTGCTTATAGACACAGGGAAACCAAAAAACCCTGTGTCAAGGTGGCCGGTCGCAGGACCTTCCGAGTACTGACTTCTAGACAGCAGTCCGGCATCTAAAGTAAAAAACAGCAATACACACAGTACAGCAAATACACATAAGATGACAACAACACACACAAGACAACTACAACAATACACACGGCCAACCAACAACAATTACACACAAGACAACTTAAAACTAGCAACAAATACATGCAAGACAAATTAGAATACAACATGTACAGAAGGTAAAAACACCCAAGTAAGAAAGTACTGTGTTCAGTTTATTGTAATTGTTAAGTTTATTGTAATTGTTAATAAATAAGGAAAAGAAAAGAGAAAGAAAAAAAAAGAAGTAAAGGTGGTTGTTTTGTGTTCATGTGGAGTTTATGTTTCACTAACAGAGGGTGGAAAATACACAGTACTGTTTGAGTACATATGTTCTGGTAGTCACAGGCCATTCCCTGCAAAAAGTAAAATAGAGAAATTTGTATATCATTGAACGTTATAAAGATTTCAGCTATCTGACGTCATGTAATTTATTTCAGTAGGTTTTTCCACAAAACTAACACTTGTCTTCTGGTCTAGTTGCCTTCATACTTCCCAGAAAGCCATAAAACCTGAAGTCTTGCATGTAGCTGGTTCTTGTATTCTTCAACAGGTAACGTTATGTTTGTCAAATAAAGAAGAACATGTAACGTGAACAGGGGAGACAAGAACTGAGAGGCTTGAGGTTTTCACAGTAGTGCTAATGAAAATGTTTGTTGTTTGTAATGAGCTGTGTCAGGGCTATATTTTGTGACATTTCAAGGGATTCTAATGCCTTCAATATTCTGGGACTGAAACTCCAGTGACATGGTCTTACATCCCATAAGACTTGAATTTTTGAGATAAGAAATATCTGAAAACATGAAAGGAGGAGACAATTTTGAAAGCGTAGATGTACATGAGAGGATAATAGTAAAATTGACTCTAAATAAATAGATTGTGTGTGGATTGTATTTAAGTAGCCACAATAGCATTTTGCATATGTGGCAGTTGAAGGTCTGTCCACCATGATTGTAGTTGTGTTTTCATTAAATTAACAAGGAAAAATGATAACCGTACAGTTGTTAGGTAATGTAAGGTAATTGTCTTTGTATCATGTGACTTTGAATTGGGATGCATGATTGTTCCATGTTTATACTTGTTTGTGGTGTCATTTTTGTTGCTATAAACCAGTATACAGTGCTGTAGATGTCTGTAGCTTTGGAATGTACTGTACTAACAGTAGGAGTACAATTTTGTTTTGTATGATTATGAGCTTGCATGGGACTAATGTGTTGTCAGGCGATCGGCCACTTCAGGGGCAAGTTAACAGCTATTGAAATTGAAATGCACCCACATAACATCAACAGAGAAGATGGCCTGACCCTCAGCAAATCTTGGAAACCACTTCTACACAAGCTTAAGGAAAGGAGACAGCTACCAAATACACAATAGTTCGACCTCACCCTGACATGTGCCCTATTTCCCTCACCCCTCCACAGCCTGTTTCTGTATTCTGAACCGCCCCTAACCTGTCACCCTCCTTCCTGTTGGTTCAGATTGTTTTCGATCCAAACCTTTTCCTGTATAAATATTCCATCTTTTCTCAAATCCAGTCATACTTCATACCTACCTGCCTATGAAGATGGAACATACAGAGTGTTGCGAAATGTCGGCATATAAAATTCAGACACCGGGGAATTACCCAGAAGTTAGCATGCAACATTGGTGTTTAACTCATCTGTGGTGTATCTGTTTAGTTGAGAATATTTTAATGTTGAACTTTGTTGTTCATGAACTGTGTAGTCTTTAAACTATTATTTGTCCTGCATTTTGTTCATGAGACTTCAACATGCACTTAGTTTTCTCGGTATTTACTTTCAGACAGCGTCCTTTGTAGTGCCTAATAAAACCTTGTATTTTTTTTATGTATGTATGTTTTCATTCGACATAAGGGAGATTAAGAAGATGAGGCTGGACAAATATTTGGCAGGTGCCTGGTTCGAATCTTGACTGCTGCACCGACTGGGCTGGGGTTTTTGCGATATTCTTCAGTCTCTCTGGACAAGTTCTGGGACAGTACCATAATTCAGGCCACAACTACTTCTTTCTGCATCCTTTAGAATTTATTATTCACTGTTATTCATCCATTTGATGTTATATAGTCTGAGGGACTGAGTGTCATTGAACTGCCAATAAATAGACAAATATATAATGTAGGGTTCATGTTGGTATTAGACTAATCATATGAAGAAGGATTAGATGGGTAGGACTTGTAGCATTGTATATTGGTGAGGTGAGAAATGTGCGTGAAGTCTGTCAGAAACCTGAAAGGAAGAGACGCTAGGGTACCTGAGTGTAGGTAGGATAATATTAAAATGGATCACCCAGAACTTTGATGTAATGATTTGAACTGGATGCAACTGGTCAAGATTAAGGTCCAGTGAACCATGAAGGCTCTTAAAAGATGGGGAATTTTTTGACCAGATGAGCAGTTGTCAGTTTCTAATCAAGGTCTTTACCCCATGAAGTTCATTAGTTGTTTTGGCTAGGAAGTATAGTTGACACTACTTTTTTAATCTTCTAAGTGTGTCCTTGTACAATATCTGATGTATTCACAGCAGTGATGATTTTTATTGTGGTCTTGTGGGTTATGACATCAGCAGTAAGATAGGTGAATGTAGATGTTTTGTGGTTTGGAGGAACATACTGCTTCTGTATTCAGGGTGCAGAAGACTAGGGCTAGGTGTCTTAAGGCTGTATGAGAGGGGGACACATACTAACCTAGAAAGCGGTGAGGAGATAGAGCCCTGCCTGGGCCTGTGGGTTTGTGTACAGGCACATGTGAAACTGTGTCTTTTTGAGGGCCATCACGCAGGAAAAGTAATAAAGTGATCATATGTCGAGGCAGTGCATCGTAATGTTGTAATGGGAGGCGGTAACTATTGTGTGTAAGACTGAGATCTGATTCTGTCATATATTGAAGGTAATGTATGTCAGTGGGCAGTAATGAAGTGGAAGGCGAGACGACAGCGGGTACTGCAATGCCCACTTTTGTTGAGAACATTTTGTGTAGGTAACACTGCTTAGTGTATAATGTTACTGTATCCAGCATCGTATCCTACTACAAATGAAGTTGCCTGTCCATTTACTGGTATTAGGTGCTCTGGATGATGATTGTGTTTATCAAGTTTGTTTTGAAATTTAAGTAGGTGCTGTGGCTACTTTAAAACAACTGAAATTTTATAACTCATTTCTGGTGGTGACCTCCAGTATGTCATTATTTAAGTTGTGTTTGTATATGACAGGCTTGCAGTGTAGATGGTCCTTATTTGATCTGACAGATGTTGCTTGTTGCTTCAGAGTGCTATTGTTCCACACAGCCAGCTGAGTGAGGTATGTTTATATAAGAAGCAAGCTAACAGGTAGTGATTGTCAGATAACATAAGGACCTTATATTTCAGCACACACATATTTCCCTTTTTTGTTTGCATGCCTGTACCAAATCATTGTTTCTTCTGTTATAGTAAAGTAAAGTTCACCCTTGAACAGGCCACGAAGGCCCAGAGGGGGAGTAGAGGTGTAGACCTACTTTTTCCTTAACCTCAGTGCTAGATGGGGTTGGTGGTCAATGCCACGCCTCAGCTACTTTACTCCTGGGAAAGAGCTGGTACCTGTGGTATAGGAGGCTGGGTGGGCCCCAGGGCCGGTCTAGGCAGGTGTGGAAAGTCTCGCCCTCAGCGAGATTTGATCCCTGGACTGTCTAGCCCGTAGCGAGTCACTATACTGACTGAGCTATCCCAGCCCACTCTTTTGTTACAGACTGGATATTATTAATTTTGATTTGTTTATTTGTCTGCTTTTGCACTGCTTGCCATTGATATTTTAATGCTGAGTTGTTATTTTATGAAGATGATGGTCTCTTGAATTTCATGCTGTATAGTTTGGTAGATATGTACCTGCTGCCTCTATGCTAAAGATATAACTACCAGGCCAGAGACTTTCACAGTGTGAGGACGGAGGCATTAAATACGTGTCAGATGTTTGTATGTACCAACCAAATTACATGAAGTTTGCAAGATTTGAGGTTTCCACAGTGATGTTGCTGAGGATTCAGAGCATCTTGGATGTGTTGCATTGTAGTTAGGTTAGTGTTTTCCATTACTTCAAATGAATGTAGTGTGCCTTCATGTTCCATGGGTTAAGGAGTGTAAGATAAAGCACCACATTCCTTTACAACACCAGAAAATGCTGACCTAGCAATACAGCATCAACATCTCAGAAGTCCCAAATCCTATGTGAAGTTTGTTTTGACTACCACAACTCGTGTAGCCATGCTGAATTGATTTACATATGGGACACTGGTCATTTTCCTGTGCCCTGAATGTGGCTGGCAGGATGTGTGCAGGCACCGCTGATGCAGATTCTTGCATTGTGTCTTAGCTGCTTCCTCCAACCCCTGTCTCCTCTTTGCCTGTTTACCTGCATGCTGGCAGCATTAGAATGGGCATGTGCCTGTATATCACGAGTGGAGCAGTAGTTGGCCTAGAGGTAAAGTACTGGACTTCCAGCTAGAAGAACTTAGGGGTAGAGTTAGCCCTTTATTGACATGCCTGGCTTTTTCATTTGCCTCAAAACAAAGTTGGAACTAGCTCAATACTTTGTTCTATACTGAATTAAATGCACTAATATGATTTCTAGGTTGCCACTTCCTGGCACTTATCCTTTGTGTCACCATTTGTGATTATTCTGTCATGTCTCATTAGAGCTACACAGTTTTGTGGTTCTTATAGAATGGTTGAAAGTAATATGCAATTCTCACAAGGATTTATATCCTTAGTTTTATATCAGCCATGTATTTTTACTTTTTCCTGAAGGTCTCTAACATTGGTGCATTCATTGTATGAGTGGGCATTGTGGTATACAGAATATTTCAAGAGCTAACTGTGTTTCTATCAGGTAAATGTAATCTGAGGGTAGAGATCAGCTCGATCCATCAGAACATGTGTTACGTTATTACTGTTACCTTATGATGCAAGCAGAATCAGCATCTGGAACTTGTATCTGTTAACTGTGCCCCAGAGAGTGGACAGTGTCCAACATAGCACTTGCATAAAGTACTGCAGGGTTTTAAAATAATGTTTATGTATGTCACTTTAACTGTAGGTTATATTATAAATATTGTGAGTGTAGAAGTGTCTGTAAATTATCATCAGACAGAAGTGTATATTAAATAATGTAACTATAAACTTGCCTCTATTCAGTGCCAGGATTAAGAATGAGTGGGGCTGGGCCTCTTTAAGCCCTGTATGCCTTTATGGCATGGACAGGGACAACTTTACCTTTTTACATATTGTGTTCCTTATTAGGAAATTGGGGCTGCACTGGGTGGAGAGACCGCAGTGCCAGTTTCACCAGCTGTAGCTGTCGGAGCAAGGGAAGTGCTAGCCAGGGAGCCAGACAAAGAAGCATCAGAGAGGGAGGAGAAGCTACCATCTGCTGTGGTCCAGGAAATTAATTTGGACTCTCGGTAAGTGTGCTGGATTAAGAGAGGAACACTGCAGATTTAGATGTACTGGTGATGCGCGTGAAAACTATCGTGATTACTTTTAACTGGAGTTCAGTCTGTTAAACTGCCACCCATTTTTAGGTACTTTACAAAATTATGAAGAGCAACTATTAGCTTCATCATATCTGTCTGTCCGTCTGCATGGAACAACTGGGCTCCCACTGGATGGATTTTCGTGAAATTTGATAGTCGAGTATTTTTCATAAATCTTTTATGAAAATTCAAGTTTCATTCAATTTTGTCAAGAATAATGGATACTTTACATGAAGGCATATGTACATTTATGATAGTATCTCATTGAATTCTTCTTAGAATGGGAGATGTTTTGGATGGAAATTGTAGAGAAAGTCAAAACACACATTTTATGTTCAGTAACTTTTTTTCTGAAAACTGTCCCGTTTGTGAGATGATGTGCAAAAGTGTGGTATAGCCAGACAGCCCACAGATGACACTGTAATACAGCACATACACTTTGCATGCTGGATAACTATGGTTACAAAACACAGTGCCTTCGTTGTGTTACAGTGCTTGATGCTGAAGATGATGGCTCTGTTATTCTCTGAAACGTCGAAAATTCACCCAGTGGCACAGTGTCAATCGCAGAAGACTTAAACCTTCATTCCTGTTTTCAGATAGTAGTTTCATTATGGAAGATTTTCATTATTTTTCTCAGTCAATACAAATACATTCTAGGGCAGCATGTCACATTAGGAACAACAGCTATATTATACTTCTTTTCAAAACTTGTTGTTCATTAGTGATCCTACCATTCTCTGTTACGTAGTCTGAGGTGTTGAATGCTCCATTATATCAACCATGAATAAATGAGCAGTTTCTTTAATGGCAGACTTGCTTGGTTTCAGTAGAGCCATTCCTGTTGTGCTGTATAGGATCACAAATATAGGTAAAGTTAATGTCAAACACAACTTGTAATGTTTATATTGCTAAGTAGTTTTGACAGAGCTATGTAAAAACTCCATAGCAATATAAACATTACAAGTTGCGTTTGATTGTAACTTTACCTATATTTGTGACTTATTTGGTGTTGTGTGTAGGTGGTAGAGTAAGGAATGAAAAGGCACTGTCCAGTGAATTGGAGAGGAAATCATCACATTTATATGTTATTATAAAATCTTACTTGAATTTTTTTTTATTGCTGTCATTAATGTTGTGTATTTTTTTCAGTCAGTGGATTTGACTGACAGAAATTTAGTAGTGTATTCTGTGTCGTTCATTTTCTCAGTAACTTTGTTACAGAACTGTACTAATGTCTTCACGTATAGAAGAAAGGCAGCAAGATGAGGAGACAATGGACAACTTAGACTTTGAAGAGATATCGGATGAAGAACTTGATCCAGAAGAGTCCAAAACTGGTAAACTTAGCACTAAAAGTTTAACACTCTGCACCAAGTCTTTGAGTTTTTGGTTTTTATTCTTGTTTTTGTGTATTCTGAATTCACGTAC
>Ga0131853_10015193_pt1 | contig 14091 bp, 9 predicted proteins | sample TergutLab28metaG_FD_92764 | JGI IMG/M metagenome (GOLD analysis project Ga0131853, IMG submission 92764) | Labiotermes labralis P1 segment gut microbial communities from Petit-Saut dam, French Guiana - Lab288 P1 (version 2) (version 2) | ecosystem: Host-associated > Arthropoda: Insects >... | reverse complement strand
TTCGTCCGACTTTTTCATTCCCCGTTTTCATATTTAGGACCATATATTCTTCTAAATATTTTCCTTTCAAAAATTAGCACAGTTTGTTCTTCTTTCTTCGTCAACGTCCATGCTTCCGCTCCATACAACACTACCGGTCTTATTAGTGTCTTACATAATACAATTTTAGTAGCTCTGGATAAACGTCGACACCTGAAGAGACTTATAGCCGGTTTAACACGTGCTATGTAAAAATAATGCGAATGTCAGAAGCACTGTTGGCGTGGCGGTTGCCCTTGTCCCATCTCGGGTTTATTCTAGGCCGTAATAGTGTTAACTGATGGATAAAAGTGGGTAACGAGATATAGATAGATGTATTTGTTAACTGCAGTTGTGTTGACACCCGGTGGCAGTAGTGCAGTACACATTTACACACAAACAATACACAGAACAACACAATTGATTTGGGAAGAGTACTTTTGTCATTCCCGTGGGTCAAATTCTTAGCGATTTATGGAAGACTTCGGCTAACTAACTGACCATCCGACGGACTGAACGAAGCGGAGTTCTTCCTGAGAAGCTAGAAAGAAACCCCCACGTTTTTGGAACCTGAAAGTTCATTGTCTTTTTTACAAGATTCTGCCACTCATCGATATTCTGAGCCAGATGGATCCATTCCTTGCCTACCTAGCTTACATCTCTAAGATAAATTTTAGTATTATTCTCGCGTATGCACTTTAGACTTCCAAGTATTCTTTCCTTCGGCTGTCAGCGACAACACCCTACATGCATGTATCTTTCTCCCAGCGTGTGCCGCATGCCTCGCCCATCCCATCGTCTTGATTTAATCATCCAAATGATAGTTAGTGCGAAGACACACACACACATACACACACACCACACACACATACACACCACACACACACACACACACACCACACACACATACACACCACACACACACAGGTACGCACGTTTGAATGTCAGCGGATGCTTTCGCTGGACTGTTCCGCTTCGTACAACGTTGGCTGGAGGGTAGATACTGGTGTGAGTAGATGGCCTTGCTGTGCAGTCAGGCTGATACGTTACAAACAAAGCAACAAATTTGTAATTAACCCTTATCTTACCTTGGTCACCTTGAGTAATAAATGCATCACTGAAACAATACAGTGAATTCGTACAAATTCCTTTGTGTAGTCGTAATACTTCTATAATCAATTATGATCGAATGTACTTCTTAGCGGCGAATGATTAAAGCTAAGAGAACTGGTTTTGAACGCTGAATATGACACTATCGCATGTGCTGTATCCTCTTGCAGTCTTATGTTATTGGACGGCTGTCTCTCTTGACGAGAAAATAAACGACGCACATTCCTTCAGTACTGCGCAATAATTCTAATGTTGAATGTGCGGATCAGGGTTACCGCCAGTCTTGCAGGACCTTGGAACTGAGTCTCGAGCCTGGGAAGCGAGCAACGATGATGAAATGAAATTGTTTCTTCTCAGTAGCAGGGGACAGTAAGTGACATCGTAGCGACCATATGAAACTCTTTGGTCTGTAGTCGATGTTCGCGGAATGTTCCGCAGATTAGTGATTTGGCGTCCTGCGTCTCAGCGGTTTTGTTTAAAGCCGCAGTGCTGCCACCATAGTACAACATGACAGGCAAAGAACATGAAGTTGAAACGCGTTCGTGCGGCCATGTTGCCGTAGAAAAAACAATAACTACTACATATTCTGAGTGTGTACTTTTAGCCTTAGTTATCCTGCACGAAAAGCGCATGCGCTGTATGATATTTTCATCTTTGACCTTCTGGTTGTACCATATTTTTTTCAGATTATCCCATAAACGGCGCGATTTTCGGGGTGGGGGGGTGGTTGGGAAGTTACTGGTCATAAAACGTTTGTTTTGATATTCTCTACAAATTTTGTTTAAGACATTTCTCGTTGCAAGAACAAGTGAGCGAGATGTTATCACAAATGTACTTACGTCTTCATGTAAAGTGCCGGTTGGTCTTGTCAGATTTCAAAGAAGGTTTAATTTGCCAGACAGATTTTCGAAAAATGTACAAATATTAAATTTGATGAAAATCCGCCCAGTGTGAGCCGACTGCAGACTGACGGATAGAAGGACGGAAAGACAGACATGTCTGTGTCTCTCTGTCCTTCAGTTTTCGCAGTTTTGTTAAAGCGCCTAAAAATTGGTAAAAGCAAAGCTTTATCCCAAGAAGTGTATTTTTTGCTTTGTATTGTATTATATTATTGTTTTGTGAAAGTTTATGCATCTCTGGAACAGCATTCAGGCTCTGCCCACCACGCGGTTCCACCAGTGGTTGATGGACACTGCCATGGCCTGTTTCGAGATAACCTTTCATTTCCAGACGTCATTCATTGTTCTTAGCGTCGAATTAAATAGGAAGATTGTTATGACTGGTGGTTTGGCAGGCCTACGGATGGCCTGTGTTTTGACAGTGGTCTGTTTAACGGTACATCGCCTCTTATGGTATTTGCCCGGACGGGCTGAGGAAAATCACGAAATATTGTGGTCAGAGTAATCAGCTACTCGGCAGATATTACTACGTGATTCACGATCGAGATTGGGTGTTTGATTGCTGGGGGGGGGGGGAACTTCCTTTCCACAGCCTCCAGACCTGCTCTGTAGGTCATCGCGGCTTTTCAGTGGGTAAATAGGGCTGTGCGTCTCATGTAAAGAGGCCGTGGCGTGCTGCAGCTTACTGCCTTCATCTAGGACAGAGGTTAATAAGATGCGCTGTGTCTCCACTTCTTCGTACACTTAGGATGCGAAGTTTAATTAATTGAACACACACGAACTGTTTTTTCGCATAGCGCTAGAACTGCAACAAATTGGTTGGTGTGAGAAAAATTGTGAATCAGTATAACATGGTAAGGGCAGTGTTTGAATGAATGGTGATCAGCATAACTTGGCAGTGTCCCAATTAATGGTGATCAGCGTAACTTGGTAGGGACAGTGTCTGAATGAATGGTGATCAGCGTAACTTGGTAAGGACAGTGTCCCAATTAATGGTAATCAGCGTAACTTGGTATGGACAGTGTCTGAATGAATGGTGATCAGTGTAACTTGGTAGGGACAGTGTCCCAGTGAAAGGTGATCAGCGTAACTTGGTAGGGACATTGTCCCAGTGAAGGGTGATCAGCGTAACGTGGTAGGGCAGTGTCCCAATGATTGGTGATCAGCGTAACTTGGTAGGGACATTGTCCCAGTGAAGGGTGATCAGCGTAACTTGGTAGGGACATTGTCCCAGTGAAGGATGATTAGCGTAACTTGGTAGGGACATTGTCCCAGTGAAGGGTGATCAGCGTAACTTGGTAGGGACAGTGTCCCAATGAATGGTGATCAGCGTAATGTGGTAGGGACAGTGTTCCAATGAATGGTGATCAACGTAACTTGGTAGGGACAATGTCCTAAAGAATGGTGATCAACGTAGTTCGGTAGGGACAGTGCCCTAATTAATGGTGATCAGCGTAACTTGGTAGGGACAGTGTCCCAATTAATCGTGATCAACGTAACTTGGTAGGGACAATGAATGGTGATCAGCGTAACTTGGTAGGGACAGTGTCTCGATGACGGGTGATTAGCGTAACCCGGTAGGGACAGTTTCCCAATTAATGGTGATCAGCGTAACTTGGTAGATACAATGAATGGTGATCAATGTAACTTGGTAGGGACAGTGTCCCAATTAATGGTGATCAGCGTAACTTTGTAGGGACAATGAATGGTGATAGGCGTAACTTGGTAGGGACAGTGTCCCAACTAATGGTGATCAGCGTAACTTGATAGGGACAATGAATGTTGATCAGTGTAACTTGGTAGGGACAGTGTCCTAATGAATGGTGATCAGCTTAACTCTGTACGGACAGTGTCCCAATGAATGGTGATCAACGTAACTCGGTAGGGACAGTGTCCCAATGAATGGTGATCAGCGTAACCCGGTAGGGACAGGGTCCCAATGAATGGTGATCAGCGTAACCCGGTAGGGACAGGGTCCCAATGAATGGGGATCAGCGTAACCCGGTAGGGACACTGCCCCATTAAGTGATGAATCAGCGTAATTTGTAGCAATTTCTTTTTGTTTGGCAAGTTTGCAGGCATGGTGCCGCAATAAACGTACAGTTTTCTGTCTTGCAATCCTTTCTAACGGGACATTTGTCCACAGCAGTTTATAGTACAATACAGAATTCAGTGTACAAACATAATGCGTAGGACTGGGTATAATTTAGGTAGACATCATTTTCGGAATGATGCGATAATCCGTATTGCTGTGACCGTGTAGAGGACGCCCTGGTCGTCACCTTATGCAATGCAGTCCAACCGGAGCGCCGTGGAAAAGGCTGATGGGAGGAACAGAACTGTGGCTGTGTAATGCAGTCTAATCGACTGGTGGATTTACATGGTGAGAGAAGAGAAAGCGCCGTCTCATTCAGGCAACCTTGCTCCTCTCTCGCGCACAAAACAATCCGACTTGATTGAATGGACCAGCAGCCATGGTGCTGCATCAGTTCCCCTGAGCCAACACAAAACGTTTGAGCTATTCTTTATATGCCGGGTACAGTTCTGGCAGTAATTGCTCGCAGCACTTACCGAGTTCGAGTTTGCGCATGGACACGTGATACCTTCCACAGATTTAGTGTAATTTGTTATTTGCTGAACCTCTTGTTACCGCGGTGTCATTTTTTGACATCATGCTACTCGGGAGATTATCTGGATGTACCTACGTAAGACAAGACAGGTGATGAACGTATAACTTAATACCGAGGTGTGTTCATGTAACACTTGTTGCCATGGAAAAGCAGTAAGTATTAAATATTCTGAGTGTGTGTCTGTATCCTGGCTTTATTCATCCGGCATGAAAATCACATCTTTTCTGCGCCGTATTATATTGTAGTCTGTTGCCAGGCTGTCTCGTATTTTCCCACATTGTCTCGTAAACGGCACGATTTTCGGGGAAAAATTATTGAACCTAAATCTGTGTTTTGATTTTCTCTACGGCATTTATCTGCAGTGTGTCTCACTGTAAGAAGAATTCAGCGAAATATTGCCATAAATTTACATGAAAAGTAAGTAAAGTGCATCCTTGTACAGGCACTGAGATTCTGTACAGGCCGTACGGCCCATAGGGGAGTAGAGGTATAGCTATACTCTTTCTTGACCACTGCACTAGAAGGGGGTGAGGGGTTAGCGTCACGCCCCGGCCGCTCTTTACCCCCCGGAAAGACCCGGTACCCACTGTACAGGAGGCTGGGTGGGCACCAGGGTCGGTCTGGACAGCCGCGGAAAATCTCGCTCCCACCGGGATTCGATCGCCGGACAGTTCAGCCCGTAGCCAGTCGCTATACCGACTACGCTACCCGGCCCATAAATTTACATGAGCCTTCATTTAAACTACCCGTTTCGCATGTCAGATTTTAATAAAACTTGAATTTTCTGAACAGATATTCGAAAAATCCTCAATTACCAAATTTCATGAAAATCTGTCCAGTGGGAGCCGTTGTGTTCCGTGCGGACGGAGACATGACGAAGCTAATAGTCGTTTTTCCCAATTTTTTGAAAGCGCCCAAAAGGAATTACAGGGAGGATGGAGAAGACTACTTAATGAAGACGATGCAGTTTTCCATGTGTGTACCACGAAGACATGGGGGGAGTGGAGGTATCGCTCCATTCATCTTAACCCCGTCCACTCTATTCCTGGGAAGGAACTGCGGTACTCACTGTATAGAAGGCTGTTGGGCTTCAGAGCCGGTATGGACGATTTGGAAAAGAGATGTAGACCTACTTCATATTTTGAAGGGTCTCAAATTAAAGAGGGTCTTGGTGCCGAGTTTCTTGTTTTTTTCTCAGTGTGAGACCAAAAATACTTTTTTCTCAAGCAACACAACTTCACTGGCAAACAAATTTCTTTCGTTTACAACAGCCACATTTTTGGGTTTCTATACCATAAGTCACGGTCCGGGATCGAATCCCGGTGGGGACGAGATTTTACGTCCATCCAGACCGGCCCTGGGGCCCACCCATCCTCCTGTACAATAGGTACCGGGTCTTTCCCGGGAGTAGAGGCGGCCGGGGCGTGGGGCTGACCCCTCCCACTCCCATCTAGTGCCGAAGGTCCTAGAAAAGAGTAGAGCTATACCTCCACTCACCCCAAGGGCCTACGTGGCCTATAAAAAAGGTGAAAACCGACCTATACATAAACCGAACTATACATAAACCGACCTATACATAAACCGACCTATACATAAACCATCACGAAACTCAACCCCTGTTAACGTGTTTTCATTAAGACATTATGTCTTATAATTTAAATCCAATGCGCTAGTGAGATCTCACTAGCGCATTGGATTGAAGGGAAAACTTGATGTAATTAACACAATTTAAACGAACCACTGCACACAATTAGTCAGAATCACAATGTTACAATACGTTAACTACTACATGTTTCGGCCTCACCGGCCCATCGTCAGGGAGTGCACAAAATATTAAAAGACTTCATTTGATAGTCATACGAATGGCTGCAGAGTAAGTGAATTAAATCTGCACAAAGACGCTATGGAATCTTAGAGGCTGAGATTTTCTCTCTCCCCCCCACCCCCCCCCTACCTGAACGTCGGAACGGTAGCTGTTTTGAAAGGAAAACAACGGTCCGTTTTAAGGCCACTAGTGGCCTCCTATGAACACGACAATGGGAATCGAAGCGGATAAATCTTCAAGCAGTTGACGAGATCCGTAGAGGTACGAACTGTTAGTTGAAAAATTGGTGTCATTGTTTAAGTCTGCTACAGTTTCGGAATCACTCATTTAACCTTACTTTTCATACTGTGGGAAGGACATACTTACATACTTACTTACTTAGTTACTTACTTACTTACTTACTTACTTACTTACTCCATGGAGCAGAGTCCTTCTTGAGAAGCTAACTGGTTTGCAGCTAGTGAAGAAATTCCCCGCATTTCACGGAACCCGAATGTTCATTACCGCATTCACAAGTGCCCGCCACCTATCCCTATCCTGAGCCAGCTCGATCCAGTCCATACCCCCATATCCAACTTCCTGAAGATCCATCTTAATATAATCCTCCCATCTACGCCTGGGTCCCCCCAGTGGTCTACTGAGGGAAGGGCATGCCATGGATTAATGCCGCGTTACCATAGCTGTGTACAGGGCACATGTCGTCTAAAAATGACAGTAAATTTTGTGTGATTACACACTTCATTATTGCTTGAATACACAGTTCAACGACATGTTGTATGATTTACCAATCAGGCGTTGCTCAGTACTTGGACAGTGTCACGAAGCAGGCGAAGTGGCAGCGGGGGATTTCTGTCCGTCTGTGGGCCCAATATTACATTCGGCTCCCTTTGCGAACGCCCCAGCGCTTCGAATCGTTAGTTTCGCCGGTCTGAGTGGAATGCGGCCGACTCGATGAATCATTATACTGCAGGAACCGGAGTTGCATAATTTATACAGCAGAACCCGACGCTGCGGAACGTTTTCTACAAATACAATATAATACATTGTCTTAAGTATAGGTGTATCAAAAATAAATGCAATTTTCAAAGAGATATATCTATCTGCGATATTAGAGATACTGCGAAGCGACATGTATCCGCGGTTGTCAGCCACGAGACCGCGTAGGGCGCCATAATGGAAAGGATATTTATTTTAGCCTTCTGTTTAATGAAACCCCGAATGAAACATGATGTGTGATATCATTACTTGATTTGTTTGTAGGAACATCTTCCGTGCTGGGGCTAAAGCGGCCGTGGTGTTTAGTTAGCCACTCACCTCCTAGTGGCGAGGTTAAGGATTAGTGGAGCTATACCTCTCCTCCCCTTATAAGCCTTCATGGCGCGGAATGGGACAACTTTACTCTCTTACTAATTTGAAGTTCAGATGACCGTGCATCGTGATAAATTCTTATAATAAAACCAACTAGATGCACTAATTTCTCAAATTTGTTTTTGGAATAAAACTCTACATGTTTCGGTCAGTTTTTCTGTCCATCATCAGGATCAGGACGTTCCGTCCTGATCCTGCTCGCAAGCTGTCAACATCCCTGTATGACATATACCATTGCTGTGTGTTCAGTGAAAAACTCCTGATGATGGACAGAGGAACTGTCCGAAACATGTAGAGTTTTATTCCAAAAATACATTTGAGAAATTAGTGCATCTAGTTGGTTTTATTATAAGAATTTACTATTTTCCTTTTAATTCTTTGTCTTTTTTAGAGTCTGTAAGAAGGGCCATTGTCAGTAGACTATATAAGTATTTTATTCCATTGCACCCTTCCTAACCTTGTCACTAACAGAAGTTTTGGCTAAAAGCGTGTAACGTTGTATTCGAATTAGCAAGTAAGGCGTTAGTAAAAAAACAAAGTTTCTTGAATCATACTACGATGTTATCTTGCTATTTGTGGTCGTAGCGGTGCATCTTTTGCATCCAACTGCCGCGAAATGGCTGCCAAGTTCACCTGAATAGGAAGAAATATTGGCTGTTAATGAAAGGGACGTATGGTGGTTAAATAACAGAAGTTACAAATGCATTTTCACAAGTAACTACTGAATACAGATATGAAACTTCTGCATTATCAGAAAAAGTATAGCGAAACACATCATTGCACTGTCCTCACAGTGATGCACTTTACGTACAGAGCGGGAGATGTGACTCGTTATTGTGGTTTCAGAAGTCGTTACTTCAGTGCATTTTCACCGTTAGAACTTCCAAACTCTAAGTTAGTCCAAATAGTGTAAAGATCTGTCCCTACCACGCCGCATTTTAGGCGCATTCCCAAAATTGCGAAAGGCGACTAAAGCTTTGTCGTGTCCGTCCGTCCGTCTGTCCGCATGGAACAACCCGCTGGACGGATTTTTATGAAATTTGATATTTGAGTATTTTTCGAAAACCTGTCGAGAAAATACAAGTTTTATTAAAATCGGACAAGAATAACGAGTACTTTACGTGTAGCCCAATATACATTTTTGATCATAACTCGCTTATTTCTTCTTAGAATGAGAAATGTTTCAGACAAATTTGTAGAAGAAATTAAAACACACATTTTGTGTTTGTTTATTTGGAAAATCGTGCCGTTTATGAGATAATGTTGAACAATACTGCAGAACTAGGTAGGCCACAGGTGACTATATGAAGCATGCGCATTGCGTGCTGGTTACTTAAGGCTAAACACACACACCACACACACACACCACACACACCACACACCACACACCACACACACCACACTCACACACACACACACACACCACACATATACACACACACACACACAACACACACACACCACACATATACACACACACACACAAAACACACACACACCACACATACACACACACACACACACACCACACACACCACACATACACACACACACACACAATATGTAATGCTTACTGCTTTTCCACTGCAACAATGGATACAAGAACGCGCCTCAGTGTTGCGTTTATACGTGCATTGCAAATCTTGTTACAAAGACGAAATAGTAATGTTTTAAAGAGAATATCTGTTTATTCTGGGAAATGTCTAGAACTCTTTGATATATTCTAAATTAAGCCCTCGCCCAACGCGGTTCTGTCAATACGTGGTTGAAAGTAATTAAATGTTGTCTTATGGGAAAAAATTTGCCGAATGCCAATACATTGAAATACACGCAGATAAACGCGGACGGTTACTCACTCGACCGCCGCGAAGGCTGCCAGCATCAGCTGCACGAGCGCTATGCGAATGTTTAGTGTCCAGAAATGTATGTATTTTATGTGAACATGTGACGGCTTATAAGCGTCCGCCTTCACCTAACCCCGTTTTCCCCATAAAGATTCCCACAACACAGTTTTGCCCAACACACCGTGAGCGCTACCCCTAACCGGGTGTCGGACGATGGATCCCTGTACACTGTAGGCAGAATTCAGGGCTCCTTAATGTCAGAGCGTACGGAATGTATGGCAGTCACTGTATTGTAAACGGTTAAGGAAACCTTGCCAGTTCTTACGGTGTGCTGTCAGAAATAAAGTAATGCTTCCTTCCCTTATCACAACGCGCAGTTGTGGATTTGCCTAGCTGTGGCCACACCTTCAGCCGACTCTTCGATACAATTTTTTTAAATCATTAAACGACATATAGGCGCTTAATTACAGTAAACCCCAGTCTTAAGACTAACCAGCTGTTTTGCTTTGACGTAAATTGCTAAATGAATATTGACTTCAGCTGTCGCCCAGCGGTTCGACCTGTTTAGTTTTTTTTGCTTACGCATTGTCTTTTCCTTTTTTATAACTGAAGAATAAAATCCAACTAGATGCCACTTATTACTTTATTGTGCTTATGTTAGGCTCAACATGTTTCGGGCACCATTATGCCCATCATCAAGGGCTCACGACGATAGCGTTGGCTACCACATAGGCCGTCTGGATGAGTGTCCGGACCGAAGGCTGTTACAGCCTTCGGTCCGGACACTCATCCATCCTGCCTGCACTTAACTTCCAACCAGCAGCTACTCGAGAACCAGACGGCATATGTGGTAACCAACGCTATCGTCGTGAGCCCCTGATGATGGGCATAATGGTGCCCGAAACATGTTGAGCATAACATAAGCATAATAAAGTAATAAGTGGCATCTAGTTGGATTTTATTCTTCAGTTATCAAGATGATTCACGGTCCAGTACACATTAAATTTGTCTTTTCCTTTGTTGGCGGTGATTACTGCACTAACGCTATGCCCTGTTTTTATCACACATTAATAGTGTTTATTGTGCACTTCACTGTGTTCTGCTTTTAATGATCAATACACCAGCTCCAAAGGTCTTCGATACACATGGCAGAATGAGGAACTGTTGTCTTTCTTATCTCTTAGGAATTCTTTATTTAGACGAGACTGCAATCTCACCCTGAATTTCCTGTACACGTCATTCTTCCACAGCTGAGACTTAGCCACTGCGTGTTGCTATAGTAGAAGATCAACATGGCTTTCTGAGTTCCTGATTTCTTGTCTTTGTGACCGATCCCTGAAAGAGAAGACAGCAGTTTAGAGCAGGAAGGTATGAATTTCATGGAGTCATAGAAGTGGGACACGCGGTGTCATATGTTATGTAGCATTTGTTCAACTACGCTACAAATCATACAACGTGCAATCCTTTGTTCTGATATGTACATCTGGACATGTGGGTCGGGTAACTCAGTCGGTAGAGTGACTGACTAGAGGCTGGACGGTCGGGGGATCGAATCCTTGTGGGGACAAGATTTTCTGCCCGTCCAGAACGCCCCTGGGGCCCACCAAGCCTCCTGTACAATGGGTACCGTGTCTTTCCCGGGTGTAAAGTGCGGCCGGTGCATGCTGCTGACCACTCACCCCCTTCTAGTGCCGCGGTCATGGAAGAGTAGAGCTATACCTCTACCCACCCTCTGGGCCACACCGGACCTGTAACGGGATCACTTTACTTTTTACGTCTGGACACGTGTTTTGTAGATCCTGCTCACAAAATGTATCGGTACTCCCTCAGGATGGCCACTTTGAGGGCTGAAACATGTAGTTGTGCATGGAGTGAATAAAGTGGTGTTAACATATGCAGTGCGTTAGTAGAATTTTTACGTAAAATAGTGCCATTAGTGCACGGATATGGACAGGATCTCGCACTGAATTGCACCGACATGTCCAAAAAACATTTGTAGTATGGTGCTTAGGTTATTGATCGAACACGCTGTGTTCATAAAAGCTGACCGTTGTGTAGTCGTTATTATCCATATTACGTCGTGTGTGTTTCAATAACATCACACTCACGACTTCTTTTATCCCTGTATTCGATATACCGTTGCTAGCAAGCGTTTACACTCTTTGCTCTTGACATATTTCTCTTATGTACGAAATGCTGTTGCTTGTAACTCACATTTTTATGGAACAGTGTGTTATCACCCGCTGGTTCGTTCTGTTAACCCGACAGTCCGACCAGAATCTTTGCATTTCCACTTAGTGCGACTATTATTGTGCAGATTTCACTTAATAATTCTTTCAGTAAACCTGAAGAATAAAATTCTCATACGGGTGTGTAACTAAACATAGTGTTTATCTAAGCATTTATTTGAATTACCATATTTTGTTTTACGTTCTGTGTTAGTCGTCTCTATCCTGCTGCATGTTCCTTCCCCTTTACGGCTACATATTCCGTCTCTGAAACTGCGTGGGGGATTTCGACGAAGGAAGGATGCGGTATAGCTCAGTCAGTATAGTGACTAGGCCAGGGCTGCGAACCTATGGCACGGGTGCTCAAAATGGTACGCGAAATGATTTCCTTGGCACGCGGCATTCACTGCTCTTCCAATTTCTTAATTTCGTTTGTCTTGCCAACGTCTCCACATTGTGGAGAATATGTCTATATATATAGACACAACTAACTGTTTAGAGACTATGTGTGAATTACCGTTGCTACTGAACAATACTGCAGTGAAACATTTTTACACAAATATGGAGCGGTGCGAAGTGCTGACTGGATGTTTGTCATTGGGGCGCCGGCCTGGCGGTGACTGGACGAATATGTGACTTCGGAAAAAATGTTTTACAGTCTTCTTTTCGAATAGAAAGTGGTAGCAGCCCCATTTACTTCCACATTGTCTTCCTTATCGAATTCCTGTAGGAGTACTTATTAGAACTGTAATAATTATACTATGAATTATATAAATTATAAAGGTATAAGGTAAAGTGATCCCGTTACAGGCCCGGTGTGGCCCAGAGGGTGGGTAGAGGTATAGCTCTACTCTTTCATGACCGCGGCACTAGAAGAGGGTGAGTGGTCAGCAGCACGCTCCGGCCGCACTTTACCCCCGGGAAAGACGCGGTACCCATTTTACAGGAGGCTGGGTGGGCCCCAGGGCCGTTATGGACGGGCGGAAAATCTCGTCCCCACCGGGATTCGATCCCGGACCGTCCAGCCCGTATCTCAGTCACTATACCGACTGAGCTGCCGGGCCTACATTATATAATTATAATATGCATTAACATAATGCAGTGATTATGGAAGGAACAAATACCTTCTTTTCCTCCTACGAAAATACTTTGGGCATGCGGAAAGATTTCTTTGAAAATTATAGTCAATACGGACACACGTCCTCAAAAAGGTTCGCGATCTCTGGTCTAGGTTATGAGCTGGACGGCTGAGGAATTCCGATTCTCTTTTCGGCACTGTCAAGAAATTTTTGTTTGCCCCAAATCGTTTACAGCTGTGGGGCCTGCCGATCATCTTACACACTGAGTTATGGGGGCTGTTACGTAGCAATGCGGCCTGGGAATGAAGCTCCGTGCTGAGGATAAGAGTGTCTGGCTTTACCTCCACCCCCCCCTCCCCACTTTGCCTTCATGGGTTGCTTTTGTCTTTAGTTTGGTGCTTGGTGCTTATTCTAAAATCAACCAGCTGATTAAATTAGGCCTGCGTGTGGCCGAACTGCAACACTCCCATTTTATCGGAGTTAAGGACGGCCATTCCACTCTGCTGCAGACTGTCCACACTGCCACACTGTCGGTCCGCACCGCAAGATGTTTTCTGTGTGCAGTCCCAGACTTCTGCTTTTATTTTATTTTCTTTCTGTGCCACAAGTAGGGTTATTTATAATACCTCGGTGCGTCAAGTCGTAAACTAAAAGGTGACGTCATATCTACATATCTACCCCTCGTCCTGGTCGCGTTACTTTCTTTGATTTTTATATAAAAATGTTTGGCACGTCATATCGAGGTTTTTAATATCTCCTATCCTTAGAAGAGGGCGCGTGGAATATTGACCTTGGAGTTTTGTTGAAGAAATTATTAGTGAGGTTGTACAATAATATGGTCTGTGGTTATTTTGTCTTTTGCCGTAGTTTTGACAATTGTGTGGGTGTTTTGGTAATATGTGTACTTGTATTTACGGTGTTTTGGTAATATGTGTACTTGTATATACTGTGTTTTTGTATAGTTTCAAACTGCAAAAACTAGACCGGAAAACAAGGAAACTACTAACCATTCATGGACAGCATCACCCAAAAGCAGATGTAGATCGCTTGTATGTCCCTAGAAAACAGGGAGGAAGGGGCTTGATGCAGT
>Ga0131853_10015192_pt1 | contig 14091 bp, 9 predicted proteins | sample TergutLab28metaG_FD_92764 | JGI IMG/M metagenome (GOLD analysis project Ga0131853, IMG submission 92764) | Labiotermes labralis P1 segment gut microbial communities from Petit-Saut dam, French Guiana - Lab288 P1 (version 2) (version 2) | ecosystem: Host-associated > Arthropoda: Insects >... | reverse complement strand
TCTTCCCCCCCTTCCCCACAGAGCCAGGCCCAGGTTTCCATTTCCCCCCCTTCAACGACAGAAGGTTAATGGGGGGGGGGGGGGGGGAGACAGAAACCCGTCACGCCGGTGTGGGTGCAAGATGACCCACCGCAAATGGCGATGGCGACAACACACATACTGTACTTTTCACGTTCTGGTACCAAATGGTACGGCGTACCGGCACCGTTAATGACACAGACGCATTAGATGAATACCATAAATTACAAATGCGGCAATAATAGATCTTTATTTCAAAAATATTATCATAATATTAAACAATATCAACAAATCTTCTTTCAACACAAAGACAAACGGCATTTCTACCTCTATCTGCTCTCTAGGACGTTGTATCGGCATCTTTTTTCGCAAAAAACCTCACTGTGTGCGTGTGTGTGTGTGCGTGCGTGCGCGCGCGCGCGTGTGGATATGTCTATACGTATGCATACGTATATATATATAAGGTAAAAGGTAAAGTTTTCCCGTTACAGGCCCGGTGTGGCCCAGAGGGTGGGTAAAGGTATAGCTCTACTCTTCCATGACAGCGGCACTAGAAGGGGATGAGTGGTCAGCAGCACGCCCCGACCGCACTTCACCCCCGGGAAAGACCCAGTACCCATTTTCAAGGAGGCTGGGTGGGCCCCAGGGCCGGTCTGGACGGGCGGAAAATCTCGTCCCCACCGGGATTCGATCCCGGACCGTCCAGTTCGTAGTCAGTCGCTATACCGACTGAGCTACCCACACACACACACACACACACACACATATATATATACAATTTCTTATAGGTTAGCCTTCGTCACGTGCTGAATCTTGCATACGATGTACAGTGTTCTCTTTTTAAAGAAATGGGATAAGTTAACGTTCGATATGCGAATGCAGAACCGTAACTATGGGTTTCACGATAACTTAAAACATACAACAGGAACACAAAGTCCGAAATGTGACTGGTCCGATAACCATACTCTACCCATTTCGAATTCCACAGAAGGATTCAGGAGATGAAGCATGAGGGCAATTGCATCAATTTGTGCACCGTATGCAAAGAACAAGCAGGTTTACTCATATGACTGATACCTCGTAAGTTTAAAATTAGTCTCTTTCTGCCCGAAAACCTGTTAAGAAGTATGGGTTTCCACCGTCTGACTACAGACAGCTGCCAGTCAATGACTGCTGTTCCCATATCCAAAGCCATATTTCTCTGGATGCCAACAGTACCTACTATTATTTCCAAATGCTAAGCCGTGTACGACCTTCCTCCTCGTGGTTTACCGCCACGCTCCAGCGAGGATGGCGTTGCCACGGTCAGAACAACACGCATCATTAAAATCGGGTCCGTGAAAATCAAGGCTGCGTTGGTAAAACTGCTTGAATCGTCGTGCTGTAATATAAATCCACCACGAACTACCTGGTGTTTGTTTCTACCACAGACGTCACTACGTTTATTCTTCTTGGTTAGAACTACAGAACTCATCGGCTCCCCAAATGAAGAGAGAGATGATTTAATACAACCAGCCCTTGTTTTACGCACGTTAGTTATAGGCCTGTCTGCTTTAACGTCCCTTGCCAATTTTTACATGCAGTTTTTGTATGTATGTTTTTCATAAAAACTACGTGCACAGACTGTCTTCCTGATGATGAACCCATGAGGTTCGAAACGTGTAGAATATGTCAAAAATCGAATTAGAGCATTAATTTTAATAGTGTGCATTTCGTTGGTTTACGCTGCATAAGTATAAACGCATATTGGTTCGTATATATTCATTTCTGTTTGGAAGTCCTATCCACACTGTTACCAAAATTCTTCTTTGAATGCACAGCGTAAAAATCCGACGAAAGTTTCAAACAGCAACTCCCTTCATGTAAAGATCTTGCAAGCACTAGTTTGTTACGGAATGTAGTGTTCTAATGCCGGAGTCTCTGTAGTGTTCCGCGATGCCACGTGTCTAACGAGACGAAAGTTGCGGTCTCACTCTTCCGATTATACTCGTAATATTTACTACATGTTCCGTCTCAGCACGGTGTGCACATTAAACTTGCATTTCAGGTAGCACAGAGAGTTACTGTTGGTCCTACGGGGCAACATACAGCAAGGTAGGGGCCAGTTTGACGTTTATGCACGTAGAATCAAACGGCGCATAACAGGATCGAATAATTGGAAAAATTTTTTTCGCATAATCAAATCAGTCACAAAGATTATCTTACTATTATGTACAATAGTTTCACGCTGCTGATCCACCGTGAAGTCAAAGATCATCACATTAATTCTAGAGGAGATAACTTAAAAAAAAATATCAAGTTTTACCACGTTCGTCCATCAGACTACTCCTTAGTTCTGAATGCCTCACGTCATCAACTTCGTCCGATTTTTGTTGGTCGGTTATAAAAATGCGTTCAAAAATAATCCAAACTGAGACATTAATCCAAAATCGATGGCCGCTTACATGGGTGCACAAATCCCGCGCACCTGGTCGCCCGTGAGAATAAACCTCGTACGAAGACGCCCAATATTTTCAGCATAATTATTGATACCTTCCCTCCCCCACCCCCTCACTTACTTACTCCATGCAGCAGAGTCCTCTTTGAGAAGCTAACCGGTTTTTATCTAGTCAAGAAATTCCTCATATTTTATGGAATCCGAAGGTTCATTACCGCGTTTACAGGAGGCCGCCATCTGTCCTTACCTGAGCCATATCGAGCCAGTCCATGTCACACATTCCACTTCCTGGTGATCCTTCTTAATATTATCCTCCCTTATACGCCCGGATCTTCCAAGTTGTCCCTTTCGGTCAGGTTTTCCCACCAAATCCTCTCCCCCATACGTGCTACATGCCCTGCCCATCTTATTCTTCTCGATTTGATCATTTTATTGTGAGAAGTACAGATAATTAAGCTCCTCATTATGTAGTTTTTCCACTCACCTGTTACCTAGTCCCTTTGGCCAAAATATTCCCTCAGCACCCTATTCTCAAACACCCTAAACACCCTCGCCCTACGTTCCTCCCTCAATGTGAGCGACAAAGTTTCACACCCATACAAACACAAGAGGAAAAATTATAGTTTTGTATATCTTAAATTTTTGCATTTCTAGATAGCAAACTTATAAGACCAAAGATTCTACACCGAATGACAGCAAGCATTCCCTAAATTCAACCTGTACTTAACTTCTTCCTCATTACAATTCTGATCCGTTAAATTTGTTTCCCAATATCTCAATTGTTCAACCCTTTCAAAGGAACTATTAACAGTCTTCACACTGTGACTTCGTCCTGCCTTCTGATCTCGAGACAATGACCATGTTCGTGGTCTGATCAGTATTTACCTCTAGTCCAAACTCCTTACAGCAATTACTAAAGATTCAGTGTTTTTCCTTATAGTACGTACGCTTCTGCCCAATATATTAACGTTATCAGCAGAGACCATAACCCGATGTGTACCATTTAATTTCAAGGAATCCTGGTTTACCTGAACCCTCTTAATGGCATACTTTAAAGGAAATTTGAAAAACATTGGTAATTAAGCATCTCCTTGTTTCAAACCATTCTTAATAGGAAGCATGTCAAAACACAAGCATGCCAACCCGTACTCTGTTCATGGTTTCTTTCAGTCACACTTTTATTAGCCTTACCAATTTCATAGGATACCAGCTCCATGAGACTACTGTACAAGACTTCCGTCCTAACTGAATCATAAGCTTTCTTGAAGTCTATAAAGAGCTGATGCACTGCTTTATTCTATTCCAATTTTTTCATCAGTATTTGACGAAAGCGGAATATACGATCAGCACTTGACCTGTTGCTTCAAAATCCACACTGATGATCCATAATAATTTGCTCTGCATATGGAGCTAACCTTGAAAGCAACATGTTGGATAAAACTTTGTACGTAGTAGACAGAAGTGATATGCTTATACAGTTACTACAACGTGTTTTATCACTCTTGTTATAGATAGGTAAAATGATAGACTCCTTCCACTCCTCACGCAATTCCTCCTTATTCCAAACAGATATTAATAAGATTATGGATGTCAGAGCGAATTGTTCTACCCCATGCTTTAATCTGTACTCTTGGGATATGATCAATACCTGACAATTTGTCTTTTTAGCTTTTCAATAGCCATATCAACCTCAAAGACACTGGACTCAGAAACTAGTGTCTCTGCTGTATGTATTTCTGCCTGCCTAACATCATTAACCCCATGTACGTTCCATATCTGGGAGAAATGGTTCCCCCACCTAGGCAAAATACTATGGGAATCTGTAACGAAATCACTCCTCATATCTTACTATATTAGTTTTCGACTGGTAACCCGTCTTAAAGTCACTGATGCCCTTATACAAGTCTCTGATATTTTTTAAATTACCGTTAATTTCAAGTTCATCAATTTTAGCTCTCAGATGTAATTTCTTTTTGTTCCTGAAATGTCTACTAGCTTTTATTTTGGATTTTAGCCTGCTTCTATGGGTCCGAAAAAGTAAACATTCTTCATCAAACCATGGTTTATGCTGCTTCGATTCATACAGACCTAAACTCTCTGTAGCTGAGGATTTGATATTTTCTTCAATATTCTCCCAAGACCTATTTATGTTCTCGGTACCATTTAAATTCTCCAAAGCTGCAAACCTGTTTGAGATCTTAATCTGATATTGTTTCAAACCTCCAGGTCACTTAGCTTCCTGAGATTAAATCTCTCCACATCATACTTCTGTGTATCTTGTCTATTAATGTCACTCTTTCCGTAACTTTTGCAACCACCAGACAGTGATCAGTAACACAGTCAGCTCCCCTGAAAGATCGTATATCTAGTCGAATGCCATCTCCTATTTATCAATATTTGATCAATCTGGCTGACTTCCCATCAGGGGAGGTCGAGGTGTATTTATGAATGTTTCGGTGCGGGAATACTCGTAATGGGCCCTTAACAATTAGATTTTTGAAGTGGTAGTGTTTACTCTTCTAACACCATTATCATTACTATTCTGATACAGACTCTCACTCCCAGATGTCGGTTACAAAACATCCTCTTTCCCCAGCTTTGCATTCAAGATTCCTAACAGAATTCTCGTACGTTACTTAGGAAAATGATCGAACACCTGCTCTAATTCCTTCGTCAAAAATGTCTTTTGAATCATCACTTTTCTCCTCAATTGATGCATGCTCATTCAAAACAATGATATTATACCAGCGACCTCTCAGAACTATATAAACATCCTATCACTAACGAACTCTAATCTCTTAATTGCTAATATAATTCTGTGGCGTACAAAGATTCTGGTCCCAATTAATTATTTTCCTTTCCTTCCCCCTTAGAAAGAAATTTAATACCCTGCTCTTACACTTTTCCCTTTGTCCCACCTAACCTTCTATAAACCCTCTAAATCTAATTTATACTTTGCTAATTCTGTCTGTCGTAAGTGAACCTGACCTATACAGGCTCCTAACCTTCCATATACCGGATCACATGTCACTTTTCCATGGGTTATGTCGTACCAACGGATCAGTCCAGGCCCCAAAACACAGGTATACGTTTCGTAACAAGGTCAATATTTAAGATGAGGAGTTGTTAGCACCTGGCCCGACCCCCATGCTGGAGGACCAAAGCTTTTTGACTGTCCTTGATTTTTTTTTAAATATATTCGCAGCAACTCTCCATACTGGTGGCGGTTCCTCCATCCACAGCCTAACGATGCGCCATACCGTGTCGACAGGGACCCACTTATCATGCCCCCCCCCCCCTTTACATAATGTGTCATTTTTATATGCACCGAGCCAAATGCGCCAGAAAGCAGCTATATTCACGTGTAAATCCAAAAATGTGGGCCCGAAGCATTGAACTTGCTTCATTTCACCCTTCTGGCGCCTACAATTTGGAGAAAGCTAGTGAATTTTCTAAAATTTGTAGAACAAAACAGCCCGGCTTTTTTTTTTCTTTTTTTCTTTTACTTTAGTAGAAATGCTACTTAGATTTGTTAAAAAATACATTATACCCTCCTATTTCAGAGAAATCCGCTATATATTCTCGAGCCAAGAATCTACGTTTCACGGATAGAAGATTGGAAACATTAGGTGCAGGATGCATCACGTGACTGATATTTTTCATCCACCCATGTACTGAAATAAAATAAATTTCGAAGACAAAATAGGAACGATTCGCTCCGAGTATAATGCATAACGAATTTTTAGCCTACTGTGTCAATAGATCTGTATGTAATAAATAAATATTTTAATGATAATGAAAACCATACAGCCTGCACAAAAGCCGAAACCTCACAGAATAGGCCCATTACTTATTCTATTCAGTATGCCTGTTTATTGGGTGGTACTTATAGGCTTATACTTGTGTTTTATATCTTACACTAGACAGACTCTGGGGCATGCTGTGGTGCTGTTCGTTGAGGCACTGCGCTACAAACCGGAAGGTCGCGGGTTCGATTCCCGATGGTGTCAATGGAAGTTTTCATTGACATAATCCTTCCGGTCGCACTATGGCCCTGAAGTCGACTCAGCCTCTAACAGAAATGAGTACTAGGAATATTTCCTGGGGGTAAAGGTGGCCGGTATGTAGGGCTGACACAACCTTACCACATTCATGTGCCGAATGTCATGAAATTTGGGAGCCTCAACCTCCTGGAACCCTCAGGGCCTGTCCAGGCCTGTAATGGGATTGCTTTACCTTTACTAGACAGAAGTTAATAGATGTTGCTGAAAGCATTTTTTCAGATGGGGGAAAGCAAAATGTGAAGACATTCAAACACGTTCCGACAGCGTCTGAAATCATAGGCTTTCACTTACGCAGATGTAACCTTTCACACTGAGAAATTTAAATGCAGAATATAGGAGAAACATTCACATACATTGCACATCTTTCTTCCCCCCTGTGGCGCTGCGGCCCAACGCGGGCCATGGCCTCTTCACTCTTGAGGTTTCTAGATCACACACACACATTCGGTAGGACTTCTCAGGACGAGTGATCAGCCCGTCGCAGAGACCTCTACCTGACAACACACAACCCTCAACACAGACAGACATCCATGCTCCGGCGGGTTTCGAACCCACAATCCCAGCAAGTGAACGGCCGTAGACCCACGCCTCAGACCGCGCGGCCACTGAGATCGGCACATTAAACACCTTACATGTAAAATAAAAAATAAAATTACAAGTAACAATTAAATCCCTCAAAATTGAAATTTTTTTTATCTAACGCACATCAATTCCAGTCCTCGATGTGTACAGCTATTAACAAGTCATGCCAATCGACGCCCATAACGCTATGTCGGCACGAATGAAGAGAAAACTGGGCGGAGCTTCAATCGCATTGCTGCACGCTTCAAATCTATTGGTGCTGCGAAAATGGCCTACCGCAACAGCACTTTCTGACAGAAATCAATTTTTTATGTTTTCTGGACTGACCATATCTTTATCTTCTACAACATACAGCTCCTTATTACCCAGCTTCCTCATCAGCTGGATCGTACAAAACATAATGCATAAGGCGATATTCGTCATTTGATGTTTGGTGGCTGCAAAACCGTGTAACTGAAGCGGCCTACTTTGTATTAGAAGCCCCACCGTGCGGTGCCACAATATTTAACTACGTCTAAATTATTATTATTATCATCATCATCATCGACATTTTAAATACTTCATTTTGTTTAATGTCGACCGTAAACGTCAAAACTCAAAGTTGTTTCTTTCGGGACACTAAAATTTCCCGTTAGTTTAGGAGTTAAAGTCACCTGCTTTCAGGTGCCAACAGACAGCAGTCTAATAGCGCTGTGTGCAACATATCAACCGAACACTTCCATGTAAACGTATAAGTACAGCTGCTTCAGACGGGTCATCAAAGGCGATGCAATGAGACCAGCGGGTTGGGTGAAATTCAGTACTAGCCTGTCCGACTATCAGACGAAGGTGACGTTAAGGCCAGTTACTTAGCACGTGGCCTCTGACATGTGAGAATGAATGAGGCCCGTGCGGTAACCACGTGGCAGTCAGTCACGGAGGACGCGCTGGTTCCCTTACAGGTGCCACCAATTGTAAATGTAATCCACTTCTTAAACCTCAAGTACCATTTGCATTACTGCACAGTTGTTTGCAGGACAAACATACTACATTCATTGGACAGCGACATGAGATTTAGAAACAGGTCTATATAAAACGTACGCTTTTCATGTACCGCCGCCATGTAGAGTTTCTCCCGTTGCCTATACCATGTGTTCTGACACACACTTTATTCTTTAGACGGGAGGGCATCAATTTTCATCCTTAATACAAGATAAAAGAATATAATCCGTCAATACACAACTTTAACGCAGCAATTGTAGATTGCAGCTACATGTTTCGGCTACTCCGCAGCAACCATCATCAGGATGTACAGCAGAAGTTCAAAAAGGAAATTATTTTACATATAATAACAAACATATACACCTACGCGTGAAATAACCTTTACCACACCGAGATGTAGTCCTCCAACTACATGTCAAATAATTTGACGTTCATAGGGCCCTGCATCGTAATATTATTTCTGTAGTAAAACCAACTAGATGCACCAATGTATCAACTTTATTTTATTTTGGAATGGCACTCTACATGTTTCGGACGGTCTTTCCGTCCATCGTCAGGAGTTCAAGACTGTAAATACAGCTGTCAAACAGATGCTGCTGTCTGCTAGCAAGCAGACAGCAGCATCTGTTTGACAAATGCCTGTTTCTGTACGTACAGTCTTGAACTCCTAATGATGAACGGAAAGACTGTCCAAAACATGTAGTGTCATTCCTAAATAAAATAAATTTGATACATTGGTGCATCTAGTTGGTTTTACTATAGAAATAGAGTCAAATAATTTCCTTTTCACAATTCTGCTATACAAACTGATTATGGTTATTTCGGAGTGGCCGAAGCGTGTAGCTGTAATCTACAATTGCTATGTTAAAGTTGTTCATTGACGGATTGTATACATTTATCGTGTATTTCAGAAACACAACGGGAAAGCCACACCTTAAAATTTCATCCTTCAGTTGTTCTGAAAGCAAAAACCGTACTGACAAATATTCAGGCCTAGACTGTTTACAGATACTAGTGTACAAATCCCCTACGAAGTAACAGAGAGAATAAGCTTAACAAAGTGAAAAGAAAAGTGCATTTCTCATTTAAAAATGAAAGTGAGGCGCGTTATTTAGGGCTGTGAGGGAACATGTCCATCTAGTGTCAAGGTTAAGAATGAAATTACATCTCTCCTCCCCTATACGCCTTCATGGCCTGAACAAGGTCAACCTCAACGATACAGAAATAAAAAGCCTACATAAACTAGGCCTGTAGTAGCGGCGAATTCTCCGTTATAACTAGTATAGCGCCGCTATACCACTGACACGGAGGAAATGACTTCCTATGTTCCACGTCGTCAAACGGTATTTCTTAGAGATATGTTTTAATACTGTCTTCCAATATACGCGTAGGTCCACCACGTGTTCTCTCGTCTTCAAGTTTTTTGACTCTACCATAATGCGGATGTCGTACCTCACACACCTATATTCACCGCCAGCCTCATCCATTTCATCCGGTAAACCTACACTTGGTTTAGATTACAAAGTGTAGAACTGCTCACTAAGTAATTTTCTCAAACCTCCTGCTAAAGTGCAGTGCATGGTTTTTGGCCGGTGGAATTTTCAAACGGTAGACTAGGAGCGAGTCACTAACCCAGCGACATATGTTTGTCATAGTCCTTCAGTTCTCTTATCATTATCACTACGCCATGACTGGATGCCTAGCCGACTGATTCCAAGACGTACAGTCCTTACTGCGAAACCGGTACTCTCTCAACTCATTAACACAAACTGGTACTCTCTCAACTGATCAACACAAACTGGTACTCTCTCAACTGATCAACACAAACCGGTACTCTCTCAACAGATCAACACAAACTGGTACTCTCTCAACTGATCAACACAAACTGGTACTCTCTCAACAGATCAACACAAACCGGTACTCTCTCAAATGATTAACACAAACTGGTACTCTCTCAAATGATTAACACAAACCGGTACTCTCTCAACTGATCAACATAAACCGGTACTCTCTCAACAGATCAACACAAACTGGTACTCTCTCAACTGATCAACACAAACCGGTACTCTCTCAACAGATCAACACAAACTGGTACTCTCTCAAATGATTAACACAAACCGGTACTCTCTCAACTGATCAACACAATCCCTTCCATTTAAGGAAAACAGAAGTCCATTTCCGCTTTTACGACAGCCAGTCGGTGAATTCAGTGTCCAGTCAGGATGAATCCAATGCGCGCATCACGCCCTACATTTTAAAATGGTTTCAGTATCCTGCCATCTACGCCTAGTTATCCCAAGTGGTCCATCTGCTTCAGGTTTTCCTACTTAAACTTTAGATATATGCACTTCGCCACTATACAGTATATTTAATTTAGGAATTACTCGATTTATATTTTTGTCTGAGGTTCTGCTTATTCTGTTTCGTTGAATTTGCATTCATCCTTTACGATTATTTTATTAATCCTGTGAAGTATTCTATGTACATCTTAAGTACTTAATAGCTTCTGTTAATATCACAATATTTTGTAACACAACGTCCTTCAAAATGACAGAATTTAGCAATCACTGGTTACTGTGACGTTAAAAAACGCTGACTGTAATTTTTTGCAATCTTTATTAGTACCTCAGTGCAAGGTTAACTGCTACATGGATCAGTTTCAGCTGTAATGATCACAGACTACTGAAGTGAGGCGAAGTGGCAAAATTGAGCCTTTTTTTCTGGATTCAAAGAAATTTGTGCATCGTCATTTTACAGTATGGTTAGTTCTTACGAACTTCCTATGTCAAAACATGGCCATCAGCATTTCTAATTCTCAAGTCCAATATCACTAACCGTATGAAACCTAAGCTCTTACGTACCATTAACATATTCCATTCCTAACAGAAAACACTGTGCTGACGCTATAGTTCTAGATAATGACAGCATCACTAAATATAACTGACTACAAAACACTGCGTTTCACTTCAAAAAGCAACACGTTCATGCTACAATATTTCTGAAAGAACGGAAACAGAGCCACTGCCACCGAAATAAGTCGAATTCAAATTTAAAAAATACTTAAGAATTAATTACTATTAGGTGTGCATTATTGTGCCTAGGGAGCAGTCGTAGAAAGTCCATAAATTTTATTAAGCTTTAGGTTCTAAAGGTTTCGCCAATGTACCTCATTTCGTTTACGGTCTATATATTTCGACGCTAAAATTAAGAACGGTTAACTTAAACATGTGAACAAATCGTGGGGTTATTTCAACTGTCAAAATGTTTCAACACAAATAAAATATTCAGGTTCATTATATGGCGCAGCGTAAACCCTGTGTAAGCGTTACCTAGTCTAGTCATGCTCGCTTTTACAAACATGTTCCCATCGTCACAATTTGAAAACCCCGTATATATTTTAAATATAGATGTCTGTCCGTAGCACAAATTGTTACAGACTTACAGCGTCAGACTTTTCCTCACTGCTTCCATCTACTTTTCAGCCCGTAATAGCACAGCCATCTTCCAATACATATACCCGTGTGTGGTGAGTGGACACTGAATTTCTTTGGATGAATGGATGAAGCGGATGAAAAGCCATGGGCTTTGAAACTAGGCGTTTTTCATCTACAGCATGCTTCTTCAAACTGCAGTATACGTACACCTGCTCGTACGTGGTGTCCATTAGAAAAATTCGAAATATAAAAACAATACAAACTCTAAAAAGTAAAGAAACAAAAGCCACATATATCTGCTAATAACCAGCACTGTTGGCAAAATTATTTAACCCGCAGCGCTGTCAGCCAAACTCTCCAATCTCAGTTTTTTTAATTTAAATACAAAAAACTGATAGTACAGTAATTTTTTTAAATTTCATTTAGTGGTACGCCAACGAAAAAGTCTGAAAAGTACTTCAGTCCTTATCATGCACCACGCAGATGGCTCAGAACGTTCTCAATCTGTCACGTGCTCCGTCACTTTTACAGTGCAGTGCCAGCTACCTTCTTTTTGAGGAACGCCGCACCGAGGTATTGTGATGAATTAAGGCACGGGATTATTATTATTATTATTATTTATTGGGTTGTCGTTACATTGTAGCATGTTTTTCTTGGACTAATTTCCGATTAACGCTGGACTGACACACCCGCAGTCTCCTCTACAACCTCCAAATATTATCGGCATATCTTAACATCTTATTTACTCACTTATATTTCCCTTGTGTAAGGATCTTCCTCGATCTCTTAACAAATGTTTCATTTGAATAGCTTAATATTTTCTTACAAACTACCCCCTCGTTCACATTCAGTCATTTTTACAAGTCACAGGACTAAGGACTAAAAACAAATATGAATGAAATGACTAATTAATAGGATAACCGCCAAACACAACTGTGTTTATGGTAAAACACCGTTCCCCTAAAAATAAGCTAAATATTTCGGCCCAAATTGCCATCGTCAGGCTCTATACAAAAAACACGTAGCTTACTTTCAAAAGAATATTATTATACAATAAGTACAGTTGTGTTTGGAGGTACCCTTATTAATACTGAGTCACAAAACACAATGAGCTGACCTTAATTTAAAAATAAGAATAAAGTTTCTTTCATACCACCCAATAAAATTATAGTATCTGGAATTTTTGCTGAACCCAGGAGTCTTCTTTGTGTGAAGTTCTGACTGTAATGAGGGAGAGAAGTGCAACTCAAGCGGCTATCAAGTTAGGCTGAAGTGCTGCTTAACTCTGTACTCTACCAATCTTTGTCAAAATTACTTATCAAATAATTTAAGGTAAAGTAGTTATATATATATATATATATATATATATATGTGTGTGTGTGTGTGTGTGTGTGTTGTGTGTATACACACACAACACAACAAAAACCTCACTCACCGAAAGTTGGTGGTAAATAGTGTTAATTTTGGTACTACACAAGTGAAGACATATTTCAACAAACTAAGTTTTCTTTCATTCATGCGACTCGCACGGCATCATCCGCACCGTACACACGACCTACGCAGTGGCTCTCAAGACCACCACCCATCCAAAAACTCGGTGCAGAAAACCATATGGTGCAACTCAACATCCAATGCTCCTGATGATGGGCGTATGTACCCGAAACATGTCGAGCTAAGAATACACCAATAAAATTACCCAGTTGCATCAAGTTGGCATTTCACTTTATTTCATGAGGAAGATGCACGGTCAAACAACCCTGAAGTTCAAATCGTCTATTTTCCCAAACACAGCGCTTCGTCCTTTCGAAGTCGTGTACATTACTCTTATCAAGTGATAAAAGACAAAGAACATGATTTACTGCCGCGCAGACACTCCACAAACGTAATAAGCAGAACAGACAACGACAACGCTCTACACTTGCATCCTCGGAGTATGTGTTTCGAATTCCGGCTGCGATACCGGATATCTTCATTAAGATTTCAGCTGTTTCTACTCATTATCTTCAGATGAGTACAAGAATGGCATTCAACAAGTCCATGACCACCTCGTTGCAAATGTTTATCTACTTATCATTCGCGTTCACCTTCCCATATCATTCCACGCATTGTGTAGTTGAAAACACTAATAAATAGGTCTAGCCCAGGCCCGCTCAACACGCGACACAGTGTTACGTTGGAGGCGGAGAAATTTGAAATTACAAAAGTCTCATAACACTTTCCCTGGAAAAAACGAGAAGAACGCCAAAGAGATTTTTGAACATTTACGAGCTGTTTATCTGCGGATACATACATGACGCTTCCAAATAATTTCGTAAAAATGTGCCAAAAATAGCGGCTCCCTAGCCTAGGTTTTGTATTCATTTTTCAATATATTTTCCTAGTAGTAGTAGTAGAAGTATACTATTTTACTGCACATGTACAAAAAATACACATGTAGAGTCATACATGACCGCCTCTGTGGTCTAGTGGTCAGAGTTTCTGACTACAGATACAGAGGTCCCGGGTTCGATCCCCGGCACTACCAGATTTTCTGAGTAGTAGTGGGTCTGGAACGGGGTCCACTCAGCCTCGTGAG
>Ga0131853_10015191_pt1 | contig 14091 bp, 8 predicted proteins | sample TergutLab28metaG_FD_92764 | JGI IMG/M metagenome (GOLD analysis project Ga0131853, IMG submission 92764) | Labiotermes labralis P1 segment gut microbial communities from Petit-Saut dam, French Guiana - Lab288 P1 (version 2) (version 2) | ecosystem: Host-associated > Arthropoda: Insects >... | reverse complement strand
TGGTGTGGTGTTTAGCGGATTTAGAGGTCAGCAGTGCAGAGAGGATGATTTGAGAGAGGTGGTGTGGTGTTTAGCGGATTTAGAGGTCAGCAGTGCAGAGAGGATGATTTCAGAGAGGTGGTGTGGTGTTTAGCGGATTTAGAGATCAGCAGTGCAGAGAGGTTGATTTGAGAGAGGTGGTGTGGTGTTTAGCGGATTTAGAGGTCAGCAGTGCAGAGGGGACGATTGGAGAGAGGTGGTGTGGTGTTTAGCGGATTTAGAGGTCAGTAGTGCAGAGAGGATGATTTGAGAGAGGTGGTGTGGTGTTTAGCGGATTTAGAGGTCAGCAGTGCAAAGACTGAGATGTATCATTTTTAAAAAAAACCTCATTGTCAATAAATCAGTCCAAATTACAAAAAAGTGTTATCGACAAGTCAGCTAAAGTCCCAAGGCTCCAGACAAATCTCACGCTATCGATAAGCTAGTCGGCTATTCGCTTTATTTTTTTAACTGAATTCATTAATTTTGAGTTGGAGCAATTACATTGTGAGAATATTGGAATGTCTGGCCTCAAACCCGTGCTGCTGAGTTCTAATTGCCAAGTTGTAGAGAAGAAAATGCTGCGAGGCGATTTACAAAACTGTCTCCAGAAGTTCTCTGCCGAAGTTTAGTAAGACCACCGGCCTCCATCCGCAGGGTTCTTTTTCTCCACACCGGCTTCAGGGAACATTAAGAGTTTATCACCACTTTCCACCACTCTTGAAAACTATGGAGTTTGAATGCTGATTGAATATTTTAGGGGTTTTGGGGGTCCTTCAGGAGATTCTTCACGGCTCTTTTCCCATTCATTCAGATGATATTTAAAAATTAATTTCCCGCCATACAGTCGACGACACTTCTCCTCTCCAACGTTAAGAGTAATCAGATAAAGTTGTTTAAAGAAATATTTTTCCCCTGTAGCGCTGCGGCCCAACGCGAACCATGGCCTCCTCATTCTTGAGGTTTCTAGATCACACACGACGACGCACCACAATCGGTAGGACTCCACTGGACGCGTGATCAGCGTGTCGCAGAGACCTCTACCTGACAACACACAACCCTCACAACAGACATCCATCCATGCCCGCTGTGGGATTCGAACCCACAATCTCAGCAGGCGAGCGGCTGTAGACATACGCCTTAGACCGCGCGGTCACTGGGACCGGCTGTTTAAAGAATATCGCCATTTATTATGACAAATGCCCACAACCCCTAAATATACTGTCAGGTCCAATTCGGAATTTTTTAATACGAAACAAGGAGGTATATATAGTTAGTACTGTAATGTAACCCCAAAATTACAGCGAGTCTTCTACGCATCGCCTTCTTTAACGTTAATAACTCTTTGTCACGTCACGTACTTACGTCTTTTTAAAACGACTTTCAGAACAAACAGACACTTTCACTAACCCATTAGTCTAAGCAATCTACATTTTATCGGCAAAGGTAAAGACTGCAGTACCGTCTCAATCACAGGCAGAATAATGACAGTATTTCAACCCTTAAATTACGCTGCACATTGACCCCTCAGGACACTGACCGTTTCAAACGTGCGTGAGCCCCTGCTAAGACAGACATCACACACTGGAGTCACAAACACCCTGTTCCTTGCACTGCTGCGACCTGACACAGTTGTGCAGTGGGCAAGGGCAGTTACGGGAATTAATGTCTCCAAAGTCTCTTTAAGAGTTACAGAGCCTCGCGTAACGTTGTCTTCGTCACGTGGCACGTGATTTGTATGCGGTTTAGTATGGTTTTGCCTCCGTTGTTTCACGGTGGACATTCCACCAAAAAAAAAAAAACATTCTCAGTCGAAAGTCAACATCATGTCAGAAAACGATGATTCGACTTACCTTCTTGTCCGTCGGTTTGTCAAAACTAACTAATGACTTCGTAAACAACGAACATCTGTGCATTTTCTACGACATTTCTCCTCTATGCCAATAGAGACCACCCCGATTTCATACGTCTTAATTTCATAGATCGATAATGCAAGTATTTCAGACACAAAAAATTTTGAACTACGGGGTTGCGCCTCAAATCGACGTTCCGGTCAAAGACGGGGGTCCCATAAGGTTATAATATTATAATACTTACCACTGTATTACAGTTGCCTACAGTATTCAGTACAGTAACATGCTGTACAGGTTTGTAGCCTAGGAGGAATATGCTATACCATACAGCCTAGGTGTGTAGTAGGCTATACTGTACTATCTAGGTTTGTGTAAGTACACTCTATGACGTTCGCACAACGACGCATTTCTCAGAACGTATCCCCGTCGTTAAGCGACGCATATCTGTATTACCGACTACTACAGGATCCACACATTATACTGCTATAAAATATCAAAACACAGTGGCGTCTCGAAATTCGTGAACCCCGATGCTCGGAATTTTCGACCTTTCGTGATCACCCATTTTAATGCAGTTGTTCCGACCTTTCGTGACTGGTTCCGACAAATCGGAATGAGACCACGTGGCTGGCGGTCGACCCGGCTTATCATACTCTCCAGCTAATGTGCTGGCATCTCGCAGCTTGGTCAGTTATGCGTTATGTGAGGTTAACTGCTTCCGTGCTTTATGGAATAAGATTTTTTATCAATAATTTATTTTGTGCTTCAAAGACGCGTGTGTATTGCATTATGCAAGTATATAAACTGTCGTGTTTATTATGTTTTCTAGGGTTATTTTAAATTTTTATTACTGGTATTTCTTAAGTTCTTAAAACCAAATCGGCATTCCACAATGAAAATGGAATCTGACTTGGAAAACTGTATGTAGTCAAACACAACTGTGTCACATGAGGTGTATTTAATGACTATATAATGGACAACGACATGTTTCGGCCTGTACTGGCCGTCTTCAGGTTGTCTTACGGGAACTTACGATCTTACTATAAGCATGCACGCGCACGTGGTGGTAGCTTATAGTAAGATCTTAAGTCCCCCTAAGACAACCTGAAGATGGCCAGTACAGGCCGAAACATGTAGTTGTCCATTATATAGTCATTAAATACACCTCATGTGACACAGTTGTGTTCGACTACATAATTTCCAAGTTTCACACACACAACGGGGATGACACACTTCCTAGATGGAATCCGACGTTCGTGATTCATAAGTCCGTGACGTTTTTCAGTTCCAATTCATCACGAACATCGAGGCCGCACTACCCATCAAATTCTCTTCACCTAACACAGTATAGAACACGTCAGTTTAGGGCCATTTTGTGGTCAAAACTGGATACTCACACAATTCAAACCTGTTCTGTGGTAGCTACGGACGAATCACAGTAAGGGAATGCTGAAAGGAGCTAAGGGCAATCTGCATCTTGATCACATAAGCTTTCAATTTAACGCATTCTTAATTGCGAAATAATGAGATGGTTTTGAACGTCATATAAGATAGGCTTGGTGAATGGGAAGGAGGAATTCCTTCCTTAGAAACTCCCAAGACAATCGGTGGGAAGCATCTACGACACCAATGACGTATCTACGACACCAATGACGTAAGAGACTGCGATCTTGACACAGTTTGAAACTGACACGTCCTACATAAACGGCAGACGATCCACCACCGACAAAAATAGATTCTGTAAGAGGAACTTGGCTGCTTATTTATTGATGCCGATACAAAAGTGTGCTATCAATCAGCAACACTAAGAAGATCAAATTCAAATCCACTGCGAAGACGGAGTTGTAATGCCGTGTAGTTTGGTTTCGGTACAATTTAATGTCTCCATTTTTACAAACAATTATGAATTAAATATGGAGGTTATCGTATATATGAATGTCAGATCTAGAGGAAGGTTAAATGGACGGTATTTGTACCCTTCCGCTAGAATTCACCTCCGGATCAGGATTCGCCTCTTGGCTAAAGGTACCCCAAAACATCGGTACATATATGACGTCACGCCACAAAATACCGTCACATTAATATTCACCCCCTCCTTCCCCCGTGGCTTTGACACTGCGTGCCTTACAAGCCGGAAGGTCTAGAGTTCGATTCCCGATGGTGTCATTGGAATTTTTCATTGACATGATCCTTCCGGCAGCACCGTGGCCTTGGAGTTAACTCAATTTCCAACTGAAATGAGTACCAGAAATATTTTCTGGAGGATAAAGGCGGCCGGTGCGTAGGGCTGACAAAACTCCGCCTTATGTGCCGATTGTCTCCAAATCTGGAAGCCTCAACCTCCTGTAAACCTCTGGGCCTGAAAGAGGAATCTACACGGACTGTTTTACCTGTACCTTAACCCCCGGGATGACGTAAAATTTGAACCCCTATGTGCTCATTTTCGGGGGTATGCAGCGTGTTTTATTGCACCTAACATTAGCAGAGTTGCTTTTAAAGACAGATAGCACACGTTCACTTGAAGGAATACAAGGGCCAACAGAGGAAAGCGCAAACTGGAAATATTTCGTTATACTGTAAAATTCACTATAACCATAAAATCTGCGGCTAAGTTACGAATATAGATGTGGTAACACATACGTGTGTTAAATTTGGTAGGTTGGAACGGTTCGGAAACGTCTGTAGAATGGATGGAAAAAGAATGTCAAGGAAAATCTTAGAAGGGAAAATAAATGGTAGCCGACCAGTCTGGGAGGCAAAGGACAAGTGGACAGAGGCTGTGACCAGAGCTGACAGACAACTGCTAGGGAGGGGACGACGAAAGAGATTGGGATCAGACAGAAAAATCTGGGGAAGAAAAGTTGAGGAGGCGAGTTCTAGAAATTGGTACGTCATGTACACAACAGTAATACTACTACTACTACTACTACTACTACTAATAATAATAATAATAATAATAGCGGGGAACTGCGCTACAAGCCGGAAGGCCGCGGGTTCGATTCCCGATGGTGTCACTGGAACTTTCATTGACACAATCCTTCCGGCCCTGGGGATGACTCAGCCTCTAACAGAAATGAGTACCAGGAATATTTACTGGGGAGGGGGGGGGTAAAGGCGGCCGGTGCGTAGGGCTGACAACCTTACCACCTTCATGTGCCGACTGTCTTGAAAGCTGGGAGCCTCAACCGCCTGGAACCCTCAGGGCCTGTCCAGGCCTGTAATGGGATTTAAAAAGTAGTAGTATTAGTAGTAGTAGTATAGTAGTATAGTAGTAGTGTCCCGTGTTTATTCCCTGCTTTTGAAAATTATATTACACAGTAATAAAATTGTTTTTTTCCCCTTCTTCATATTGCCCAGTCCGGGCATAGAAGTTAAATTTCCACACTTTCAACCAACAACTGCACACAGCTGTTATTTAATTCCAAAAATATTCTTAAAAACATTAAACTCTTACATGTTTCTAACCTTACTGGTCCATCATCATGCAGTATATTAATTACTGATGTATAAAACAGTTGCTGAACAATATTGTGTAGCAAATGTCAGTACCACGTAGGATCCTGATGCTTTTAAAAATATACTTGCGAATTAAATGACCGTTGTGTGCCGAAACGACGAAACTGTTTTCTTTTCACTCTTACCGTTGTTAATGCATGTTCGTTCCTTTTTGTGGGACATGAAATTTCAAAGTACATTTACGTCAAAACTAATTCTCAGTCATTAGTCACAAAGCGCGATTTCACGTTTCCGCCGCGAAGTACATGAGAACTGCGTTCTTCTGGGTTATTACGCAGCGGGTAGTAGTAACTCCTTACCGCCGTTTCGGGACAACATATCGGCCCCTTTTTTGGATTCTTAACCCTTGAAGATGGGACCGATAGGTTGTTTCGAAACGTCGTTAAGGACTTACCACTACTCCCTACGTAATTAAGCTGAAGAAAGCAGTTCTCAATTAGTTACAAAGTTTGGGAGGCCCTGGCGATAGATTAGTGAATAATATTAAAATGTATCTCAAAGAATCGAATTGGAGAGCCTGAACTGGATTAATCTGGCTCAGGATAGGGATGTGTTTCTTGTGTAAATGGTAATGAACCTTCAGGTTCTACAAAATGCACAGAACGTATTGACGGCCTAAGGGAATATAACTTCTCGGGAAGGACTCTGCTCTACTTAGCTACATCGTCTTCAGCCTAACCCTCTTAAAAAGACAGGCTTTCGTCTGCAATACACATAAAGATCCAGTTCGTACCGCGCAGTAAACACACTGCGAAACCATTAACGAGCCATTCAATGAATGCTGTATAGGCAAATAATAGGAATTTATTATGCAAATCACCTGAAACATAAATAAGTCGAGTGAACAATGTTAGTGCATATGGTTTATATAGTTACCAGTGGTCTTTAAAACGTTAAATTTCGGCCGGTACTGATTTACAGTTTTACAGCCTGTTGTACCAAACTTTACAGTTTTACAGTCTGTTGTACCAAACTTTGCAACGCTTCACGTTTCTCTTTAAGTTACGTTAAAATGTTCATATTTGTTGTGTGCTTTCTTCTGGGTAATTCCCCGGCGTCTGAATTTTATATGCCGACGTTTCGGAACACTCTGTTCCATCTTCATGGGCGGGTAGGTACGAGGTACGATTGGATTGAGAAAAGTTGGAGTATTTATACAGGAACAAGTTTGGCTCGAAACCTTTTACTGTATCAATACTCCGACTTTTCTCAATTCAGTCATCCTTCACACCTACCCGCCTATGAAGATGGAAAAGACAGAGTGTTCCGAAACGTCGGCATATAAAATTCAGACGCCGGGGAATTACCCAGAAGAAAACACACAACATTCAGAACGCGGCGAAAGTTTGAAATCAAGAATGTTCATATTTAGCTTTACAATATCATCATGAAATTTAGTGAACTTCACATAGCTTATGTTTGATGTTCTTGACGATACCATGACATGTGGCGCGCTTCTTATTGTGTAGTGGATACCCCTTAATATGACCAGATAGAAACGCGGAAGATGAGAAATAAAAGGAAAAAATTTTAATAAAAATTTGAAGTACCATCATTGCGACGTTCCGAGTGTCGAAATACAATGAAATTAATCCGAGAAACTTCTTTGTATTACACAGAATTCCCTTACTCTAGACAAAATGGGACTTTTTACTGTGTAATTTAAGAACAGCCATTCTATGTGTTTTCCCTTGCTTACTGCGATACTGGATTCATTAACAGAGTCATAAACATTGCATACTACTGCCTCATCTTGACCACTGCCATTATACAGCTGATATTTCCTGCAGGAAATCAAATAATCTGGCCGATCACAAAGGCCGCGCGGTATAACGACTTCTCAGACAATGGAATCCTCTGTTCGACTCCCATTTGGGGTATGGTCAAAGATCAGGCAATCCGTGTACAGGCCTGGACAGACCCGTAGTTTTTCAAGAGGTTGAGGCTGCCAGATTTCCAGTCAGTCGTCATACGAATATGGTTGTCAGCCCTACGCACCGGCCGCCTTTACCTTGCAGGAAATATTCCTGGTACTCATTTCTGTTAGAGGCTGAGTCGAACCCCAGGGCCATAGTGCGACCGGAAGGATTGTGTCAAAAAATTGCAGTGGCGCCATCGGAAATCGAATCCGCGACCTTCCCGCTTGTAGCGCGATGCTCAACCAACTGCGCAACTATTAAATAATGAGTGCCATTGGAGAAAAAATACTTATTAATGGAACTGTTCTACCTACATGTTATCCCCTTCAATGAAATTTCCATGAGAAGTTACGCACTGCGCCATGCCAGCCCAAAGTCATTTGGAGAGAGTGCTTTAACTCTGCCGTCTTCTCCCGGTGCCTCACATAACAAATTGGATGATTCGGAGGGCATTTTTCTTAATTTTACAAGAAGACTGATGTATACTCGTAGGTAAACTTCTTTTACCAAGCAACACCGCGGCAAATCAACAAAAAACTTTCAGGAAAAAATAATCACTCAGCACTACGTCAGTGTAACGGAGCGCGGTTTGGCAGGCCACTGGCGGGAAGTTGAGGGGCAACTCGAGTATGTTTTGTCTGGTGATCAACAAAGTAAGGAGCTGCCCACCCATTCTCGTTATTTAATAGCCACACCTTGTATGCCAACGTTTTGTGGGTAGACGAGTTGCGATGGCCCCAGCCTAGTAGAAGGATCCTTACCACATGACTAAAAAGGGTTTGTGTTTCCGGAACTTAATTATGAATTTCACAAATATTGCCTAAAATTCTTTAACTACACTGATTACAATTAAATTTCATTTTCCAACAATATTAGCTATAATGAATATTAACTAGCACAACGACGTCCACCATAGACATTATCTTCGCTTCACATTCTACCCCAGTTATAATACATGCGAAGGGAGTCATGACGTATGGACTCCAAGGTACAGTTGGCTGCCACATGGCATTTCTCCCAGAAGGGTCAGTCTCAAACAGACGTCGACTAATAACACACTGTAGCCGTGAAACCACTTGCGCTAGAGGCGAAGGGTTAAACGTCGAACATTAACCCTTAGACGCCTAACGACCTATATAGGGGTCGTACCGCACCGCTAACCTCTAAACGTTGCATTTTATATATTTATTCAACAAATATAGATACTGAATATTTTAAACATGGTATATACTCTCCGTTTTTTCTCTTCAGAATGCAGCCTGTTTCATAATTCTAACATATTTGGTTCCTGTATTATTCACATACTATATACAGGGTGTGCTAAAATAAAAAAAATAATTCCGGCGCCAAAAGGTTAAGCGACTTAGCGCCATCCTGTATATAGTGGCCGTAATTTATTGAACTCATTATCGACACGCGCAGAACACAAAATATAAGAGATATGGAAGAAGTGCTGGATGCCTTTGACAGATAATCTCAGTTTCCACACATCAGCTGGTGTTGTCATGGCCCAAGAGCAAATTCTTTGTTTTGTGGCTGAATTTTCTTTCACAGTGATAGCTGTGTGTGGTGTGTGGGGGCGTGGGCGGAGGTTAAAGTCGCGTCAGTACCCACGGCTAAATGGCCTACCTAAAATTAATGAAAACCCCTAAAGCACGTATTAGAATAACCTAATAAACGTCAGAATTTTAGAACATAACTTAAATGTGCCATGCCTTCTGCACCACTGTACACAAGCCATGTGCACGTGTCTGGACTTTGTGCGAATTAAACTTTAAGCAAAGGTGAAAAATCTTCTGCACGTTTCTCAGCTGAATTTGAAGTTTTCTGCTGCCACCACGGACAGTTTCCCCTGGACTTTGCTGCAGATCCCCAAGAAATCTGCAAAATGGCCTAGCTTATAAATAGGGCCTACCCGAACCCTTCTCGTACATCAAGGTTTCTCTCCCCTTAAACTGCCACAGTCGGCAGTTAATGAACTGTCCTCGACTGACGAAAAGAGTTTTGACCTCGATGGTGTGGGTATGGTCCCTAACTTTCGGACTAAGCATGCGCAGAAAACACATAGAATCTCCCACACACGTGTCTATCACTTCCCACTTATCTGTATTCACATATGTTCACCTGACAACAAGCCGAAATACAACGAAATGAATAGTATAGACTCAAATACACAAGACACAACTACACTTGAGCCAAATATTTTAACTGGAGCACATAAGTTACTTGTCACAATCAGGCGACAGTCTGACTTCCTTATGCGCTACATTATCAAGGCCGAAGCTGTTCTCGTAAGTCTAAAACAGTACTCGTTTTCAACGCTATATAGGTAAAATCGTCGTACATTAATTACTGATTTAACTCCCCCGGCGACAAAACAACGGCTTTCTGCTGCGGCGATGACATTTTGCTTGTTTTAACGACGTTTGTTCAGTACCGCCACTACTGGTTGCAGGGGAAACGTCCATGGGACTATTGGAGGTTATGTTTTCAAACAAAGCAGCTTATTCCTTTACACAGTATATCCTGGGCTTTGTATTTTATGTCCGATGGACACTCTATAATTCTGCAAATATCACATTTCGATTTTAAAATGTTTAAAAAAAAAAGTTTTTAAAATTGAAAGAACGTCCATTCTGTGGACTAATGCTGTACACAAACTTAATTACCTGACCCACATCCTGTTTTTAATGTCAATCCACAATCTGCAAGAAACGGGCAGGAGATTAAAACAGCAGCAGAGGAAAACGTGAAAGGCCCTTAAATGAATATACTCGCAAAAGAGTGAGGGGAAGCTATAATAAACTCTGAAATACAGGAAAAATTAGAGAAGATAATAAAGTTGCTGCTGCGTACAGGAAGAGATGCAGATACAAAGGGTGGCAGAAAATGCAATGGCATTATGAAAAGGTAGGCGAATGAAGTGAGCGGCAGGCACTGAGAAGTGGACTCTATACAGAAGACAAAAACGTGACCGGCAAACAAATGCCATGCTGCTGCTGATTCCATCTTGAAAAGCTAACAGTTGCTTGGCAAGTTTAAATTTTATGTAAACCGAAAGTTAACAAAAGCAACGGAACAGGCCGCTTTTCGGTCGCATCCCCAACTAAATGAATGAATTATACTTTTCCATATTTTGTTTGTTACATTTCCGATCCCTGTGGTCATGCGGTGCGGTCTAAGGCGTGGGTTTGCGGCCGCTCGCTTGTTGAGATTGCGGGTTCGAATCCCCCAGGTGTGTGGGTGTCTGTCTGTTGTGAGTGTTGTGTGTTGTCAGGTAGAGGTCTCTGCGCCGGGCTGATCACTCGTCCAGAGGAGCCCTACCGAGTGTGATCAGGTGCAGCCATAACCCTGTAGACCTACAGTGAATAGGTAGAAGATGTCAGACTGAGAAAGAAAGAAATAGAAGCAGCTAAATTATACCAAATGTCATTACCACCTTCTTCGGTCCTCACACGGCCACCCTTCCAGCCGCCGATAACTGTTAATCCTACCGTTCAAAATCATCATTTTACCAAAATCACCACGATGAACCTCATGGCCAGTCCTGTCAACAACATTTCTCTCCGTAAATTCTAAAGCACATCCCCTCCCCCCCCCCTCCCAGGACTCACTCTTCTAGCCTCCGTTTAAGCCCAACCAAAGATCGATGAATAAGGAATTACTTTGCCTCTTGGTACAGCTGTGTATTACTGTACCAAATTAAGTTGCCAAATTAGCACATACGCAGACCTGCAAAACGTCCCACTGCATACAGCAACAGATCCAGCCGTGGTGCCTAAGCCGTAAGACGCGACGACTGTGGGCGAGATAAAATGACGGTGGTGACGCAGAATTTTTTTTTGGGGGGGGGGCCTTTAAAATTAAGTAAATAAATAAATAAATAAACATTAAGATACACAGAACTATAATCTTGCCTGTTGATTTGTGTGGGTGTCACACCTGGTCGCTCACATAAAAGGATAAGCGTAGGCTGTTTGGGCCTAAGAGGGACGAGGTAACAGGGGAGTGGAGAAAACTATATAATGAGGAGTTTAATGATCTGTACTGCTCACCAGTATTGTTCGGGTGATCAAATCGAGAAAAATGAGATGGGAGGGGGGCATGTAGCACGTATGGGGGAGAAGAGAGGCGTATGCAGGGTTTTGGTGGGGAATCCTGAGGGGAAGAGACCACTTGGAAGACCCAGGCATAGAGGGGAGGATAATATTAAAATGGATCTTCAGGAGGTGGGATGGAGGCATGGACTGGACTGATCTGGCTCCGGATAGGGACAGGTGGCGGGCGCTTGTGAATGCGGTAATGAACCTTCGGTTTCCATAAAATGCGGGGAATTTCTTGACTAGCTGCAAACCGATTAGCTTCTCAAGAAGGACTCTGCTCCATGGAGTAAGTGAGTAAGTAAGTAAGTAAGTGAGTAATCACAATTAAAACTTGCCAGAAGCGGTGCTTTCTAAGCTTGGCAATGTTTGATCTTTTCAGTTGTTTTTCTTTTTAACAGAAAGGACACAGACCATTACGTGTCAAGTGTTCTGCTGTGGATAGCTCAGTCAGTACAGTGACTACGCTACGAGGTAAAAGATCGTTGTTTCATTGTTAGATTCTCCTCCCCAGAGGGTCCAGACCAGATTCGAAAGCCCACCCAACGATCAGTAGAAATTCTTTCACGGAAGTTAAAGCAGTTGTAGCGTGAAGCCTACCACTCACCACCATCTAGTGCTGAGATTAGGAATGAGAGGGCCTACACCTTTGTTCCCCCCACACGCCTTCATGTCGAGCACAGCGACGTCTTTACCTGCCCCTTTAGCTTTTAGCTTCACTGGGCATCACCTGTAAAATCTTCTTAACGTGGAATTATGTTCTGAGGTGTGTCATCCCCGTTGTGTGTAGAAAAGACTAATGGTGAGGTAAATATCAGTCATGAAACCACAACTATGGCAGTATGGATTTATGATGGTATTTAATAGCAAAAAATAACTACACGTTTCGGCTCAATAGCGGCCATCTTCAGGTTATTACAATTTTGCTCAAAGAGTATCATATATATGCCTATATTGCGAGGTGATCCTGAGATCTCATCATCGTTACGCGTTACAATCAGTTTATTTAGTGGGAAGTCTAATGGTCAATGACTGGTAGGATGTAAGTTTATGGGTAGGTATTGGGGGGGGGGGTTGTTTGGGGGCCGTGATAATAGGTTGTGTTGTCTATGGTATTCATTTGGGTTTGAGGGTGTGTGGTTTGTGGGTTAGTATGTTTGACGTCTTCTGGGTTCTCTTCGGGGTTGTTTTTCTAGGTGGGGGTTTTTTTGGCCTCACGTATCCATTGTGTGTGTGTGTGTGTGTGTGTGTGTGTGTGTGTGCGTGTGTGTGTGTGCGCGTGGCTTGGCGCATTTGATGTATCTACAGGAGAGAAAAAACATTTTAACAAATGCGAAAGAATGTAGGGAGGGTAAACTAATATGACGTGTGGCTTTGTTTTAAGGTAGTGGGTGATTAGAACTTACATTGGAATTGGTTATCCTTTTGTTCTCTGGGGTTCTTTGACTTTGACATTTAAATTCAGAACTTAGCAGTTACAAAGAGCTGAGTAGTGCTTTTGTGAGTTCGAATCGGAACGGCGAATGCGTGTTCTCCACCTCTCTGCCCTTTTTTTTCGTGTTTCGTTTTCAAACGCATATATCGTACATATTAGCGGTATAGTCGTATCCAAACAATAAATCGGGAGGAGCAGAAACAGTACTTCGGTCAAGAAATGAAGTGATGCAGGTGGCTTGTGGCTTGACCGTAATACTTTGTGTTGTGTGCAACCATCTTTAGGGCGACAGAGAAAAATTTCAAAAAATCCAATTTATATGTTCTATTCCAGGGGTAAAGATAAGGGAAGTGAACCCAACGATTCCCCCCCCCGGCCCCCCCCCCGAGGTCAAGAAGTTAAGACCTTGTGGTATAAATTGCGTTAACAGGGTCATGGAACACGTAACTCTATTTCCATGCACATAACTGCAATTGAAAACAATATTACGTTACACATATATGATCTGTACCCCTCACCCCTATTTTTCGGGGGATAAAATCGAGAAGAATGAGATGGACGGGGCATGTAGCGCGTATGGGGGAGAGGAGATGTGTATACAGGGCTTTCGTGGGGAAAACTGAAGGAAAGAGACCACATGGGAGACCCAGGCGCAGATGGGAGGATAATATTAATATGGATCTACAGGAAGTGATATATAGGGGTATGGACTGGATCGGGCTGGCTCAGAATAGGGACAGGTTGCGGGCCTTTGTGACTACGGTAATGAACCTTCGGGTTCCATAAAACGGGGGAATTTCTTGACTAGCTGAAAACCGGTTAGCTTATCAAGAAGGGCTCTGCTCCATGCAGTATGTGGGTACGTAAGCAAGTAGGTAAGTGAATATGCCAGGGGTACACCCAAGGAAGGTGGATCGCTAAGACGCATGCTCCCAGGTCAAGAAGTTTAGACTGTGTGGTGTGCATTGCTTAACAGGAGTCACGGAACACCTAACTACATTTGTATGCATATAAATTCAATTACAAATTAAAGTACGATACATACATATACTTACTTACTCCATACTGCAGAGTCCTTCTTGAGAAGCTAACTGGTTTGCAGCTAGTCAAGAAATTCCCCGCATTTGACGGAACCCGAAGGTTCATTACCGCACTCACAAGCGTCCGCCACCTGTCTCTATCCTGGGCCAGCCCAATCCAGTCCATATACCTACATCCCACCTCCTGGAGATCCGTCCTAATATTATCCA
>Ga0131853_10015190_pt1 | contig 14091 bp, 12 predicted proteins | sample TergutLab28metaG_FD_92764 | JGI IMG/M metagenome (GOLD analysis project Ga0131853, IMG submission 92764) | Labiotermes labralis P1 segment gut microbial communities from Petit-Saut dam, French Guiana - Lab288 P1 (version 2) (version 2) | ecosystem: Host-associated > Arthropoda: Insects >... | reverse complement strand
TGCTCACAAACGCATCATTCGAGCAATCGCATGATGCTTAGCCCGGAACATGACTTTGGATTATTACTAATGTTGTGTTCGATATCCTTCTTACTATCCCTTCCCTGTTTAGTTGCGTTGGTGTGATAAACATCAGCATATGATTGCTTTATTTTGACAAAGTAAGGTAAGTATACTGTCGCTCTTGTTTTATGACAAGGAGATGATGAACATGATGAATGATGTGAAAAGCATTGCTTTATACGCATTAGAGAGAACAGCTATTCGTTTTGCGCTGTTATTGGCTGGAATGACGTTGGTGGCTATTTGGTGGACATCTGCTATAAACTATATGTTTGGATGCAAATGCGCATACATCATAGCTAGTATGATCGATCCGAGGTGCGGATACTGTATGTTCGGTCGCACACCGTGGTTTTGATAGCAATCAATTAAAACTCCAAGTGATGTATAACTCACTTATTGTATCGTTTTAACTGGAAAGTAATGCTTATTCAACCAGAGCTCTCAAGCCCAAAACTTGACCTCTGATTCAATATTTCTCCCGGGGTGTAGCGTAGTTTGGCTAGCGCGCCTGATTTGGGATCAGGAGGTCGCAGGTTCGAATCCTGTCACCCCGATGAATATCTTTAAAGTTAATGATCGCATACTAAAAACACTCTGAACCCTATGTTTCAGAGTGTTTTTTAGTACCCTCAACTAAACCTACAAAAATGCGCCTCCCGAAAAGGAAGGCGCACTCTATTACTTCTAACTGATTACTCAGCCCAATAGATCATATTCATGTACATAAACCCATTCGCCGCGAGCTCCGGAACTATGAGGTTTGCGTTGAATGCCCTCATCGCTATATTCATGTTTGTACCGAGCTGCGTTGCGTTTTGGTTTGCTATATACGAGATTTCTTCAAGGATTGCAAGTCTTGCCGCTTCGTCGAACGTTACGAATGCTTTATCGATTAACGCGTCAAGCTCAGGCATGTTATGTCGGCCGCGGTTGCCAGTTTCTAACATCATTGAGTGGAACATACTTCTTGTAAATATTGGAAGGTTAGTCGCTGTTTGACCGCGGAAAGCCGCGTTCCAAGCTGATTCGTCCAATGTTGTATCGCCCATAGCAGCCGCATCCATCATTGTGATTGTAGCAGTAATTCCGATATCGGCAACATTCGCTTGAACAACTTCTGCTCTACGTCTTGTTACCTCGTCAATAGCTATCATTTCAAATCCAAGAGTTGCAGGGTCGATGCCTTGCTCTGCAAGCAGTGCTCTTGCACCTTCAGGATCAAAACCTCTCGTGCCGACGGTTGATGCACCCGGGAAGAACGTCGGAACAGCTGCTGAAAGTGAAACGCCAACGCCGTCCAAGCTTGCTATAAGCATAGCTTCTCTGTCCATTGCCATGTCAACTGCGTGTCTAACGTGGATATTGTCAAACGGTGCGCGAGTTGGATTAAGCACGATGTATGAGTATGTCGCGCCCTCACGTTCCAAAACTGTAACGTTTGGATTTTCTCTGAGTCTGTTAAGGTCAGGCAGTGCAACGTCAATGATATAGTCAGCTTCGCCTGTTTCTAACGCGATTGTTCTTGAAGAACCTTCAGGAATGAATCTCCAGATTACATATTCCACTCTTGGGAAACGCGCTTCGTCGAAATAGTTTTCAAACGCCGAGAAGCGTACAAAGTCGCCTGCTCTCCACTCTTCAAACCTAAAAGGACCTGTTCCTACAGGGTCAGTTGCAAAGTCATGTCCTGATTCGATTAAAGATTTAGGGAATATAAAGTTGCCTTGGTGAGCAAGCTGGTTGAAGAATGTAACATCGGCCACGCCGGTGTCGATTAGGATAGTGAACTCGTCATAAACTTCCCACGTACTAACAGCTGCTTGGTTTCCTCTTTGATACGGATATCTTCTTACGTATTCCAAAGAAGCCGCAATGTCGTAAGCTGTCATCATATCGCCGTTGTGGAACATAACGTTTTGATGAAGTCGCATTTCAAACAATGTGTCCGTCAAAGCAGTCCACTCATATACAAGGTCAGGAACGGGTGTGAGCCCTGCTTCAGAAACTCTGAAAAGACCATTGTGAGTCATAACGTTCATCCAGTGAGCAATAAGCTGACCATGGTGAGCAGGTGTAACCGAGTGCGTTTCACCGGCACCTACCACTGTGATACCTCTTTGGAAGCCCGCCTCAGCCGGAGGAGGTTCAGGAACGTTCCCGGCCGGAGTTTGGGTTGCCGGTTGCCCTTGTGGTGCCGGTGGCTGCGCCGTAGTTGGTGGCGGAGCATCCGCTCTACATGCACTTAATACGCCCATCATTACTGCACTTACAATTATAACGCCTAAAATTTTCTTCATTACTTTTAAACACTCCTTTTTCTAATCATATATGTATTTTATATATAATATTCTATTATTTATTATCCCACTCCGTCATAGCGTGCGGATCTAATACTTCTGCCAGCTTTTCTTCCGTCAAAAGCTTTTCGCGAAGCACTATAGTCTTAACAGAAACGCCGGTGGTCATGGCTTCACGCGCGATTTCACTCGCTTTATTATAGCCTATGAACGGGCTGACTGCCGTAACGATACCAACACTGTTTTCCACCGTTTGGCGGCAATATTCTTCATTCGCGGTAATGTCAATTACGCAGTGGTCGATGAACGTACGAATCGCGTTCGTCAAAGTATCGAGCGATTGGTAGAGTTTGTAGAACATAATCGGCTCAAATGCGTTAAGCTCAAGCTGACCCGCTTCCGCTGCCATGGAAATGGTCAGGTCGTTACCAAAAACATTGAAAACAACCTGGCTCACAACTTCAGGGATAACAGGATTTACTTTGCCCGGCATGATGGACGAGCCGCATTGTCTTGGTGGCAGATTAATCTCTCCAAAACCCGCTTGTGGGCCTGATGACATCAGCCTAAGGTCGTTCGATATCTTTGAAAGGCTCATTGCACAGCTCTTTACCACACCTGAAACCGAAACATAACCGTCCAAGTTCTGCGTCGCATCAACCAAATCTTTGGCTTGTACCAAATCAAGGCCCGTCACTTTAGCAAGATTAGGCACAACCGTTCTTATGTACTCCGGATGCGCGTTAAGCCCTGTTCCTATCGCCGTTCCACCAAGGTTTACCTCGCGAAGCTCGCCTTTGGTTCTCTCAAAACGGCTGATATCTCTGCTTATCGCAGTGGCATACGCGCGGAAGCTTTGCCCCAAACGGATGGGAACCGCGTCTTGGAGCTGCGTTCTTCCCATTTTGATTATATGGTCAAAATCATCAGCTTTTTCATTAAGAATTTTATGAAGTCGTTCCAACTCAACGATAGCAATATCAATCATCCTAAGAAAAGTGATGCGACCGGTTGATGGGAACACATCGTTCGTCGATTGTGCACAGTTTACATGGTCGTTCGGATGGCAAAGGACATACTGGCCAACTTTGCCGCCCATAATCTCAATTGCGCGGTTAGCGATAACCTCGTTCGCGTTCATGTTAAACGATGTTCCTGCGCCGCCCTGAATTTGGTCAACAATAAACTGCTCATGTAGCTTGCCTTCGATAATTTCATCACAAGCGGCGATTATAGCGTTTGCGCGCTTCTCATCAAGTGTACCAACCTCGAGGTTAGTAATTGCTGCGGCTTTCTTAACCTCTGCAATACTTACGATGAACTCCGGATGCAATGGATGCCTTGTGATATTAAAATTCTCCCATGCGCGCATGGTATGTACACCATAATACGCATCAGCTGGGATGTCCAAAAAGCCTACGCAGTCCTTTTCTTGCCTTGTTTTCATAAAAATGATCCTCCTTGGGATGTTCCGATAAGTTTGTCACATATTTAACAATGACGTCACTTCCATTATATACCCATCTTACGTTTATGTAAAGCTCATTTCATAAACAATTGCCATTTGGTGTGAAATTATGTTATACTATGTGCATCTTAGAGGACGCTTTAGCGCGGATTTTTCCGTAGACAAAAGTGCCTGGAGACCTTTTGTAAAAGTGGCTTTCTTTTACAAAAGTCGAGCCAAAGGTTGAAAGTTATGCTATAATTACACCAACGCATAAACCACGGAGGACTGAATATGAATAAAACAAGAGAAGACGCGTACAAATTGCTTTGCGAGTATAACCAAAATGAAGCGCTCATAAACCACGGGCTTGCCGTGGAAGCGACTATGAGGCATTTCGCCGAGAAGCTTGGCGAAGATGTGGAATATTGGGGGCATGTCGGGCTTTTGCATGATTTGGATTATGAAAAATATCCGGATGAACATTGCAAAAAAGTGGTCGAACTGCTCGAAGCAAGCGGTTATGATGAAAAATTCATCCACGCGGTTGTATCGCATGGTTACGGCCTTTGTGCCGATGTTGAACCCGAGCATGTTATGGAGAAGGTTTTATACACAATAGACGAACTCACCGGGCTTATAAACGCAGCGGCTCTCATGCGCCCGTCTAGAAGCGTTATGGATATGGAATATAAGTCGCTACTTAAAAAATATAAGACAAAAGCGTTCGCCGCCGGTGTTAATCGTGATGTTATCGAAAATGGGCTATCCATTTTGGGTTGGGAGCTTCAGTATGCGGCGGAAGAAACTATCCAAGCCATGCGAAAAGTGCATAAAGAAATTGGATTATAGGAGAATCTATGGACAACAAATTAATTAGACTGCCGCTCGTCGCTCTGCGCGGCCTTGTCATGTTCCCGGGCGCAATGTTAAGCTTTGATATCGACCGCTTGCGCCATGCGGATGTAAGCATGCTAGAAGCCGCGGCACAGAGTGGTAATGATGTTTTTTTGGTCGCGCATAAAAACGCGCAAGGAAGTGCGGATGACTCGACCTATATCGTTGGTACAATTTCAAAAATTAAGCGCGTAATGCCTGGAGCTGCAGGGACTATGCGAGTAATCGCGGTCGGCGAGAAGCGCGCGCGTTTGTTAGATTTAGGCAAAACTGCCGGCGTGTCCGAGGCGGTTTTAGAGCTGTGCAATGAGCCATTAGATTATGTGCCGACCATGCAGGAAGAGGCGTTAATGGGCAGCATCCGCGACGCGTTCGCCCATTATGCTATGGCAAATCCCAAAATCATGGCCGAGATGAACGGATATATCGACCATTGCTACAATCCATTCGAGCTTGCCAACTATGTCTCAGGTTTTTTGAACATCCAGCCCGATAAAAAACAGGAGCTTTTGGAGCTTGACAACGCGCAAGTTAAACTGACAAAAATTTTGGAATATTTAATTCATCAGACGGAAGTTGTAAAAATTCAAAATGATATTAACAACAAAGTCCGCGTAAATATTGAAAAAGCGCAGCGCGAACATTATCTTAGGGAGCAAATCAAAGTCATCAACGAGGAGCTTGGCGACAAAGCCGGGCCTTTTAGCGATATCGACGAGTTCCGGGCGAGAATGGATGCGAAAACTCTGCCTGAGCATGTCAAAGAAAAACTCGAAAAAGAGCTTAACAGGCTGAAAAAATCCAGCGGCCACGCGCATGAAGGCGTAGTTATCAGGGATTATATAGAATGGGTACTGGACCTGCCTTGGTGCGAGAAGTCGGAGGAGAGTTTTGACTTAAAAGGCGCGTCGCAGATACTTGAGCGCGACCATTACGGGCTTAGGGAGGTCAAGGAGCGTGTTTTGGAGTTCCTAGCGGTTAGGCAAAATACAGAGAATGATTATTCGCCGATTTTATGCCTCTTAGGGCCTCCGGGTGTTGGTAAAACGAGCGTTGTAAAAAGTATTGCGGCCGCTCTTGGGCGCAAATATGTGCGAATGTCTTTGGGCGGCGTGAAGGACGAATCTGAAATTCGCGGGCATAGAAGAACGTATATCGGCTCAATGCCCGGGCGAATAATTTATTCCATGCGCCAAGCGAAAACTAATAATCCCGTTATTTTGCTGGACGAAATCGACAAACTGTCAAGTGACCATAAAGGCGACCCGTCTTCCGCGCTCCTTGAAGTTTTGGACGCGGAGCAAAATATGAATTTCCGCGACCATTATTTGGAAGTTCCGTTCGATTTGTCGGATGTGTGCTTTGTTTGCACCGCAAATGATGTATCAACTATTCCGCCAGCCCTTCGCGATAGATTTGAGATTATCGAGCTTACAAGTTATACAAATATTGAGAAACAGCATATCGCTGAGAGCTTTTTATTACCCAAGCAATTAAAAAAACATGGAATAGCGGAGGGTTCTTTGAAGCTTAGTACGGCTTGCATTTTGGCTATAATCGAGTTTTACACAAAAGAAGCCGGAGTGCGCCAGCTTGAACGATTGATTGCGAAAATTTGCCGAAAAGTCGTGACGAAAAAGCTTATCAGCGATTCATATAACATCGTGACAGCAGAGCTAACGCCCGATGATTTGGAAGAATACCTTGGCGCGAAAAAGTTCAAGAGCTCTGACAAAGCCGTTATCGACAGCCCCGGAATCGCGATAGGTCTGGCATGGACGAGATACGGCGGCGACATTTTGCCTATAGAGGTCAATTCGTTTAGCGGCAAAGGTAAGCTTGAATTGACCGGCAGCATGGGCGACGTCATGAAAGAATCGGCTAAGGCCGCCGTGAGTTTCATCCGCGCACACGCTGAAACACTCGGCATCTACAAAGATTTCTACAAAGACTATGATTTGCATATTCATATACCTGAGGGAGCAACGCCTAAAGATGGCCCCTCGGCAGGAATTAGCATGTGCACCGCTATGATAAGCCGCCTTTCGGGCAAAGTTGTTTCCGACAATATCGCCATGAGCGGCGAGATTACGATTAGGGGCAATGTACTGCCGGTTGGCGGGCTCAAAGAAAAGATACTCGCCGCAAAGCAAAAGGGCATCGAAAAAGTCATACTCCCCTACTCCAACATGGGCGACGTGACGGATATTGATGACGAAATTAAGAGCGGCCTTGATATCATTTTTGTAAGCACTATGGACGAAATTATGCCTCACGCGTTTGGAGATACGATATGAGCGAAAAAGAGAAAAAATCAGTAATCATAAACAATGTTGAGCTGGAAGCTGTAGCGGTTGCACCTGCCGGTTATCCGGGGTCGGGTTTGCCGGAGATTGCATTTGTAGGGCGTTCAAATGTCGGCAAGTCGTCTTTAATTAACACCATGATAAACCGAAAAGCACTAGCAAGGACCAGTCAAACACCCGGAAAGACGCGAACCATCAACTTCTACAATGTAGAGAGTGATATGTATTTCGTTGATTTGCCCGGTTACGGTTATGCAAAAGCTCCAAAGTCAGAGAGCCAAAAATGGGGGCAGATGATTGAAAAGTACTTGCTGAATAGACCAACACTATGCGCGATAATACTTTTGATAGACATTCGCCATGAGCCGTCTAAACATGACGTTCAGATGTATGAATGGCTGAAGCATTATGGATATGATATAATAATAGCTGCAACTAAACAGGATAAGTTGGCTAAAAACAAGGTTAAGCCATCGGTTTCTGTGATAGCCAAAGGGCTCGGGCTAAAAGCGGATGATGTACTTATTCCGTTTTCATCCGAGACGAAAGAGGGGCGAGACGCGCTTTGGGAGGTAGTTAAGGCGAAAGCGAACCGGTTACGCGGCATCGAGGGGGAGTAATCATGGCAGTTGTAGGAATCCTTCAGTTGGTAAATTTGATTATTTTATTGCTTGCGATTGGCATTATCGTTTTTGGAGTTATAGTTCTGATTAAACTTAACAAAGCGTTAAGCATATGGATTAAGCAAAACGAGGAGGGGCATAAATGAGTAAAAAAGTCTTAGTAGTGGATGACGAGAAGAACATTGTTGATATCGTAGTTTTTAACCTTAACAAAGAGGGTTACGAGACCATTTTCGCCTATGATGGCGAGGAAGGATTGAAAAAAGCATTGGAAGAAGACCCGGACATCATTTTGCTCGACATTATGATGCCTAAAATGGACGGGTTTGAAGTTTGTAAGAAGGTTCGAGAGAAAAAAGATACGCCTATCATAATGCTAACCGCGCGCGCGGAGGAAGTTGATAAGGTTTTAGGGCTCGAACTTGGTGCTGATGATTATGTAACAAAACCGTTTGGTGTTCGAGAGCTGATGGCGCGAGTTAAGGCAAATATCCGCCGCAGAGACCATAACGAAGACTTATCCAGCGGCGAAGCAATTGCCCAGTACGGCGATATTATGATTGACTCAAAGCGTTATGAGGTTAAGCGAAACGACGAGTTTGTAAACCTAACGCGCCGCGAGTTTGACCTGATTAAATTCTTAGCGTCCCAGCGCGGTCAAGTATTCTCGCGCGAAACCTTGCTTGAAAAAGTTTGGGGTTATGAGTATTTTGGCGATGTTCGAACCGTAGATGTTACGGTTAGGCGTCTGCGCTCTAAAATTGAAGAGAACGCGGAGTTCCCTAAGTACATCCTCACGAAGCGCGGAGTTGGGTATTATTTTAGCGAGGAGTAGGATGGGTAGGTAAATCGTAAGGCGATAGATGAGCAGCACAACGCACAATCGTTCCCAAAAGTGCTGCCTAGCCCAAACAACAAATCTCTATGGAGGTAATCCACAGCTTATGGACAAGCTTGGCAACATCCGAAGTTTTTTTAGAATTTTACTTTTTAAAAGCATAATGAGCCGCCTGGTTTTTCTTTACCTGGCACTTGTTTTTATTGTTATGATTGTATCAGGCACGTTTATCTATCAAGGCGTGCGGACGATGGAGGCGGAACGCGTTGAGCGTGAGTTACAGCGAACCGCCCTCTTTATCGAGGATCAAATACTTAGGGATTTGCCGCCTAACCCTGATTTGGACGCGCTTTCATATGATATTGTCAATCGTATGACGGTTGGCAATATCTTGCCGGTTATACTCGACCATGAGGGTAATGTTTTGGCACCAACAAGAGGTGCGTCGTATCAAGATTCGGTCATAATAGCTGCGATGACCGGCACGGAACAGTTTGAACCGTGGGTAAGGCGCGCGGTCGGCTTCCAAACCCCTGAGGATGGTATGGCCAGAATGTGGTTCAATTTTGCCATGCCTACTTTTGATGCGGACGGCGAAATTGAATATATAATCTTTTTGTCACAAGATGCAGGCGCGCAGCTTGATAATTTGGAAGCAGTTACTGTCACTATTATGCTTGCGGTTCTTATTGCTATGCTGCTTACGGTGATCCTTGGCTTCTTATTCTCGCGCACGCTGACTGACCCGATATCCGGACTTACAAGAGAAATGGCCAGGGGTAATTTGGACCAGCGAATTGCCGTGAAGAGTGATGATGAAATAGGTCAGCTTACCCGTAGTTTTAATAGTCTGGCAGAAAGTTTGTCCAAAACTATCTTTGATATGGGCAGTGAGAAGAACAGGATAGAGATTATCCTGCACAACATGACCGATGGCGTACTCGCTTACGATAGTAATGATAATTTGATATACGCAAACTCAGCATCAAGCGAGATGCTTGATATTACTAACTTGGAGGATGTAACATTCGTTGAGGTTATGAAGATGCTGGATTTGCATGTTTCGCGCTCGACAGACCTCGTATATATTCCGCCGGACGAGGGCATTGTCCAAATAGATGATAAATACGTTTCTCTAAGCTATAACACCTATCACAATATCCAGGGCGATATCGAGGGCGTTGTTTTGGTTTTGCAGGATGTAACAAAGCATACTAAGCTCGATAATATGCGCCGCGAGTTTGTCGCAAACGTTTCACATGAGATTCGTACGCCGCTAACTACAATAAAATCCTACACCGAAACACTTCTCGAAAGCAGCATGGACGAAACCCCAATGGATGAGCAAATTGTGCGCAACTTCCTGGAAACAATCAATTCCGAAGCCGATAGAATGACGTTTTTGGCGACGGATTTGCTTGAGCTTTCGCATTTTGACAATATGCAGCTTAATATCCATCTTGAAGAAACCGACCTCATCTCGCTTATCAAAAACAGTATAAGGCAAAACGCGGTGCTTGCCGAGAGTAAGGAGCAAACTATAGAGTTTAATCCGCCTAGCGGTGATTTCTTCGTTGTTTGCGACGCGTCAAGGATAAACCAAGTGTTTAACAATGTCTTATCGAACGCGGTGAAATATAGTGGCGAAAACACTAATATCGTCGTAAGTTTGAACGAAACGAGCGACAGCTACGATGTGTCTATCAAAGATAGCGGTTTCGGGATACCTAAAGAAGACCTCAATAGGGTTTTTGAGCGCTTCTACAGAGTTGATAAAGCAAGAAGCCGTGCAATGGGCGGCACAGGACTTGGGCTGGCTATCGCAAAAGAGATTATGGATATACATGAAGGCAATATATACGCCCAAAGCGAGGCAGGCGTTGGCACAACTATGGTCATTCAGTTTAAAAAGATGCCCTAACGCTGATTAAACCTACGGTGTAAGCTGTGAAGGGTCTAAAATAACACAGTTTTGATAACTTCGTCACAAAGTACCAGTGCTGTGATAAAGCGGTTTTACTATCTGAATTATCAAAACAAAGGGCGCGCTTATGTACCACAATGAATATGATACGTGCGGTAAATTTATATTAGTCAGGAAGAAAAGGCGCTTATGAAAGAAAAGTTGAAAATCCGATATTTAATCATATTTTCAATTGTAATCTTGCTCGCCCTGGCGGTGTTGGTGCTCTCATTCAGGTACAGATATATTGGAGACTTAGTAAGTTAAGATGGGTTTAATGAAAGTTATCATGTCCATCTACTGACAGCGAGCCGACTAGGAATGGCTAATGCTTTTGTATATCCTTACGAGAGCGAGCAAAGGTTTCAACCCGACCCTCTCGCCCTATGAACGAGAGTGATTTAAATGATATTTTTGAGGCTATCCTCAATTTGCGTGTGAGGCGATGTATCTTTATTAGCCGTACTCTTCATTCAGAGTTTTTTCTTTCAATACGAATATGGTCTCCGGAAGACAAAGAATCTTCTGAGATGAACTACTGGTTTATGCTCTACTATCTCCACAATGGTAATTTGATAGCAACTTTTAGAGGCAAGCAATTTCATATTAGCGGAAGTGATAAAGACATTTTGTTTGAAATATATGAGCTATTAAACAACAGAAAACCAAATACTTAAACAAATAAAATATTCGACTCAGATGAACTTGCAGTATAAGCATTATCTGCGTTATTTACACACTTCACGGCTAACATCATACAAATAGGGAGGCGGCTGAGATGATAAATGGTATTAAAAACTTAACAATACTACTCCTAGTGTTCTCAGCCCTTTTTTTGACTTCAGAGATTTGGTTCGGCTATATCGACGGCAGTTTTATGGACGTATTTGCAAGAGGACGTGCTCCGTTGGTTGATAGCGAGTTTAAGCGTGACTTTGCGCTGCCCATGCGAATTATTACGGGTGATGGAAGTCAAAATTTCCGCATAGTATACGGAGGAATGCGCCGGGAAAGCCAAGTACTTATTTTTAGCGACAATATTCTTTTTCGCGCGCTTTCAAGAGATGATGCTCCACTTTTAGGTGCGCCGAATTTTGGCGAACTGCTCAGCGGCAATATAATTGTCCATGAATACGCTTTTGGCATGCCAGTTGATGTGTTTATGTCAGCTTTAGGCGTTCGTTGTAACGCGCTGGGTGCTACACTTGAGCAGTTTGACAAGATTGTATTTGTCCCTTATAGCAACGCAGGCGTAAATGTCTATTTCCATAACCGAAACACCGGAGATTGGGTTGGATTCTTTGTGGAGGGTGGCGAGTTTGCGATAGATCTTAGGGTAATTGTTCGGCTGGAGAGCCGTTCGCCTTACGCTTTGGTGTACTTTGCATCAAGTTATTTGCTTGAAATTGCCGAGGCCCCTTATAATAATTTATTCATCCCCGTGTGGGGTGTTGGTGGGCATAGATACCTTATCGGCTCAGCGGCTCCCGCGCACTTTGACATAACCGATGGCGCTGTAATGAACGTAATACGAGCAAATGTTATGAGCTTTTTCGATAATCCCTCTGTCGTTTATGACGTTCCGACGGCCGGCGGGTTCGCTTGGGCTGATGAGAATACAATCGTGCGGCATTTTAGGACAAATGTGCTGCAATATATCAGTTACAGGCGCGATTTGAGGGGCTCTGAGCTGCTCGAAGATTTTGCCAGAGCTCTCAGCTTCATCTATAGCCGTGACTTGCTTCTAAACAACGATTTTTACTTAGCAGGCTTTAGAGAGCAAGGCAATGAGCGAATTTTTTATTTTGAATATATCTTGGAAGGGTTGCCCGTCATCTTTTCGGATGATTTGAGCGGCCTGATAAGTGACCATACAACAAGCGCGCTGACAATTCGTTTCCGCGACGGCAACTTGGTAAGCTACACGCGCTTGGCATATACATTTACAATCAACGACGAAATCACTGATATCGCAAACCGCGATTTGCCGCTTTATATACTCTATTCAGGGCTTGATTTGGATAGTTTGGAAAGCGTAACTTTAGCGTTTGTAGCACCAAGGCTTGATCCATCAGGCTCAGGCGATATGAGCCTTTGGGTGGATTTTCGGATGGAAGATGGCAGAAGCGCAATGGAAACGCTGCGATAAGGAGAGCTTTCAATGGAATGGAGCAGAGCCAAGGACATCATAATTGTTTTTCTCGTCTTGCTTAATCTTATGCTGGGCGTTATTGTGCTGTCAGCGCGTGAGCGGCACACGCTTTCCGCCGAGCAAGAGCGAAATATCGTACAGGTATTATACGCTGAAAACATCAGCATAAACACGCAAATTATAAGGCGCACTCCGCCAATGAGAATGCTGGAATTAGTGCCCGGCATTATAGACAGCAGCTTGATGAAACAAATATTTTTAGGAACAATCGACGCTGAGATATTCGAGTACGGTGCGATAAGAAGATATTATTACGACGGCTCAAACGTATTTGTGTACGCCAACAGGGTTATTTTTGAAAGCGGCGTTTTTCATGAGTTTAGGGAGATTGATTTTGAATTAGCTATGCGTTTGAGTGATGAGTTCCTTTCAGGGCTTGGGAAAATGGCAGCAGGCTTTGAGCTTGATGTAGGTCCATACTTTGGCGTCAACGAAATCATTGTAGAATATCGCCAAAGCATTGACGGCGTCGTTATTTACAACAATTACTTCCTGTTTGCCATTGATAATTATGGCATTAGACGCATTGAGTATTCGCAAAATACCGCAATGGGTCTCTCTTCCTCGCCGAACGAGATTTGCCGAATGGATGAGGCGTTGTTCTCGTTCCTGCGCGCCATGCGATTTGACAGCGCGGATAGACCGCGGCGCGTTATTGAAAAAATGGATATAGTATATTTCATGGACCAAGCAAATTTGGAACAGGCCATAGCATATCCGTATTTTAGATTCTACTACCGCGAATATAGAGCAGACGGCAGCTATATAACGAGGCGTAGCATGGTAAATGCATATTTTGGTACATGGCGGCTTTTCTAAAGAAGTTTGGAAATCTCACCAACATATGTCTTGACAAATCACGCACATCTGTTTATAATATCAAGGATGTTCCACGTTAAGATTGCATGCTTTGAAAGGTAGTAAATATGGTCATTAACATCTCGCAGATTTCTGATTCGGGGCTAAGTATTGATTATTCGGCTCATGAAAGCGTAGCTTCATCATATTTAGCTAAAGATGATGAGGTGGCGGCGCGGATTTTTGGCGTGGTTTGTCATGATGCTGGTGATGATTATGTTTTTTCGGGCAATTTTGAAATAACTTGTACGCTTATTTGTGACAAATGCTTAAAAGATGTTAAGGTTCAACTGTCTTCGGAGATTTCTGAGAAGTTTAGCAGAGAAAACTCGGAAGCTTGCCAGCCGCTGGACGCTCGCCATCCATTGGTGGGAGATTCACTTGATTTTACAGAAGTAATCAGAGCTAATATTTGTGCTTTGTTACCCATGAAAATATCGTGCGCGGACGATTGCTTAGGCCTTTGTCCTATGTGCGGGAAAAATTTGAATAAGGATAGTTGCGAATGCGAAAAGCCGACAGACCCAAGGTTTGCGCATTTAAGTTCTTTCTTCAAAGAGGAGGTGTAGCGTAATGAGTATAGG
>Ga0131853_10015189_pt1 | contig 14092 bp, 10 predicted proteins | sample TergutLab28metaG_FD_92764 | JGI IMG/M metagenome (GOLD analysis project Ga0131853, IMG submission 92764) | Labiotermes labralis P1 segment gut microbial communities from Petit-Saut dam, French Guiana - Lab288 P1 (version 2) (version 2) | ecosystem: Host-associated > Arthropoda: Insects >... | reverse complement strand
CACACTTTTTTAAATGACACTATAAAACTTTAATTTGTTAAAATAGTTAAAATCTCCGACATGTTTCGGTTTATATTTAAACCATCTTCAGCGAGCTATTAGTTCATGCTAAAGTTACTTATATCACTTGTTGCTATGATGGCATTGTGGTAGCATGTCGTTCCTTGTTTGTGATGGGTTCGGATGTTGTAATTACTCTTCTCCTTGCTTTACTGTGTCTGAGCGTGTGCTGTTTGGTATGATTCTTGTTATGTTAAAGTTTTATAGTGTCATTTAAAAAAGTGTGCATGTGTTGGTGAATATATGTGAATTGTGACAATATGCACGGTGAAAAACTGAAAATGTGCCTAAGTAGGTTGTAGTATCCGTATTAGGTGCACTGTACAAGAAATTCTTGTATAGTTAGCCTAGTGTCTACTGTACGTGGAGTAAAGCCAGAATGAATGAATGAACTGTTCTAATAGTAAGAAAATTTAAACCTTGACACTATATTTAGTTTCAGCAGATTGGAATTTGTGATGTTCGTTATGTGAGCTGCTGCTGTTCACATCGCGTCCTAATCTGTCTTGTACCACTTAACATTCCTGTACTTCCTTCCTGTCATACCTTCTTGTCCCTCTGGATTCTTGCTCGACATCACGAAAGTCGGTTTGTACGTAATCTGTTCCCTGGCCTCGCACGAATAGCACATGTCGATTGTGCTGATTGAATGTTAAGTGTGTGATAACACGACATTGTCGGTAGGAATGTTTACATTCCGTTGGTTTCACGTGCGAAGTCTATTGTTAAGTAAATTTTAAAGTTCTGCGTGATTGAACACAAATTAAATGCGTACTCTGTGGCGTTCACGTTTTCCGAACACGTTTTCTTTCACATTTTGAATGCTGAGTACTGGAACCGAGGTTGCGGCATATGCGTTACTTGTATAAACTGCGTATACATTTTGCCGCTGTTGGGGGCGAGATTTTCCATACCAGTGTTTAACGGCCCTGGGGCCCACCCAGCCTTCTATAACAATGGGTATCGGGTAATTCCCGGGGGTAAAGCGGCCGGCGCCTTGCATTAACCACCCACCCCATCTAGCGCCAAGGTTAAAGAAAGAGTAGAGTTATACCTCTATTCCCCATCTGGGCCTCCGTGGCCTGTTCTAGGATGAACGTTTTTACGTTTTCCCTGAAAAATTTTAAAACGACCATCTGTAGCGAGAGTTTCCACAAAGACTGTTCTGTTGCCCTTAATACGGACGTTCTCTGGCTTTTTTTGCTAAGGGTCTAGACTGCAATACCTACTGCAGAATAGGTGCCTTTCGCTCCCGTGTATTGCTGAAACCTCGTGATCCCATTTGTAACTACGAGCATCGACTGAAACATGACGACAGTGGACAGGTTTAGGCTTACTGATTAACGCAGATTTATCCCTACGAATCTTCTTACTGACTCGTACTCTATATATCTCGCTTGTGAATGAAAAGGGTAAAGGCTGGATGGCCGAGGATTTGTGGCTCTTTTCTCGACATGGTCGAGAGATTTCATGCTTCTCGAAAGCATCCATGCCGTCTCTGGGACCCACTGACTCCCCTAATCAAGGAGTTCCGGGGGTTCCGCCCTCGGGGATAAAGCGACAAGGACATGTACTTGAGCACTCATCTCCATCTAATGCCGAGGTTAAGAATAAGTGGATCTACACCTCCTCTCTTTCGTATGCATTCATAGCATGCACATGGAAAGTTTTACCCTTTCCTTTAACGGAATTTCTTTAGCATACGATTATAATTTACTATATCGCATCCTAATTAATTAGTTAATTAAGTGGGTAACGTTTTTCGCCTGTCAGCATACGTGTAACACCTGTTTAATCGGCGTGACTACGTATGGCCATTTATTAATTTTTCAAGTGTTGTAATGTTCTTCCCGAGTTCTCCGGTCCGCGGTCACGCTGGAGTAAAAAATAATTTCACAATTTTGATCTAACAGTAAGTGCTTTGCAATACCGATTTTTGTTAACAGTATAGCGACGTTCGTAAGTTTGTTGGCTACAGGCTTTAATTCAGTATTCATCTAGGCTCCCCATTGTAGACATTTTTGTACTCTGCTCCACTGCTGTCCAAATTTACAGTGCCGTTTAAAACAGGGCATCGTTTTTGGTTATTGGAAGGTATCGTCGCCTACAGTTCCAATTGTGAGTCAGAGAGCAAAGTTACTCTGAAGTCAGATGGACCTTGGCCTAATAAGTGCCTGTGCAAGACATAATATAAGGTTGTGGCATTAATAGTGACTTAAGGTTAATTGAGGCTGTATTGCCGCACGTTAAGAGGAAACTTCATGTATGTGTTTTGTAACTGGAAGCCAAACGAATGAAATGCATTGTGGGGCCTGTATGGGGACTGCGTCACCTCGGCGTCTGCAGTGTCTGTCACCGACTTAATTGGTATTACTGAAGCTTGATTATTGTTTTGCCAAAATAATGTGAAATAAACCTAGTGACAGTCTGGGTTCCTTGCTTAACCTGTAGCCCATTGTAAATAGCTAATAATACGAGTATTGTGTTCCAGTTTTGTGCACGTTTGTTTAACGTGTCATGATGTACGTTGGCAACCTAGCACTGTCACCTCTATACGAAACACACCGCGCATAGTGGTCGAGTTAATAAGACACCTGCTTCGTATTGGGGAGTCCCGGATTTTAATTTTCGGCCGGATGGTGGCTATTTTTTTTCTAGGTTTTTCGTGATTTTCGTTAGTCCCTGCAGACAAGTATCGGCATACTCGCAGTATCGAAAACTAGACCACAGCCCCTACGTTATTCACTAATAATCCTATCATTCATTGCTGTATTATGTGAATTCGTATAGAATATGCATTAAATACCTCCAATAGGTAGGTAGATATACAGATAGATAAATAAATAAATAAAATAACTTTCTGAAGATGCTTACATCCGTACTATCGGAACGATCAACTTCCCTTAGTGACGTCTTGAGATACTGTACCTAAATGTATGACGTAAATGAGTGAAGTATGCTTAAATGATTTTCAGTCGTGACGAAAGCAGCTGAAGTTTTCCTGTGATTGCGTTGTTTTATAAAGAAGGAACTTGGAGAAACGCCAGAATAAATAGTCTGAACATCATTCTCTTCAAATGTTCCGAGCATATAATCTTACCTGTTACAGTTTCGTAGAATTTTTATTTTTCTACAAAATGATGTTTCATTTTATTTTTCAAATATTACTCTTCGGTTCTCTTCTTAGCAGTCATTTCGTTTCCCAGAAAGTCAACTTGTCCCTCTAAACGTGTTTCCCAGTGTGTGTGTGTGTGTGTGTGTGTGTGTGTGTGTGTGTGTACAGACATTCGCATACTTTAGCCTGGTCGTTTATATTTAACGTACCCTTCTGACTCCTGTGTCATCTCGTGCACGGTGCTCTTTGAGTGTGGGACAACTGCTACGTGCTACAGACATCACAATTTGTCTCTGCATGCTATGAAGTGATATCACATCCCTCTGTTTGTGTTGTTTCTTACCTGTGTTTTGTATACTGCCTGTCTGTTGCACTCAACCCTTCTATCTCTTTCTCACAGAACTTCGAATTATGTAGGACAGGAAATGTGGTACGTTTCAATGAACCTGCTGGTTGTCCTGGTCTTTAGGAGATGTGAGTATGCGATTGCCGTTGCTATCTGCATTTTAATTAACCCTGCTTGTTTCTGTATTTGACACACGTCAGGTGAACTGAACGAGAGATATTAAACCAAGGGTTGGCGCTGTACTATGCTGAGGACACTTGTTTTGAAATGGGGTTCATTGAAAACTGTTTTAAAGGGAACCTAGGAAAAACGGAAACCTGCCTTTAGCGGAAAACGTTTTAGAGTCCCGAAGATCCAAACTTCAGTTAGACATACCTTTATTAAACGGAACCTTCCTGCAACGCAAAAAAAAAAAAAGTTACCGCACGGTTTCATTGTAAGCAGGTTTCACTGTATTTTATATTTTTGTACTTCACTGGTCACAGACTTTATTTATAACAGGTACAGAATTGTTCCTGCAGATGTACTAGTTGCGTTACATACATGGGTGAAGTCAGAAATAATTCTTGACGCACAGTAGTTCCTTAAATGTTAGCCGTATCGAAAAAAGGCTCGAAGTACTTGTTCTTCACCACTTCTACGTATGTGTCGTGCACTGTTTTGTTTGTGGGACGTACTGTTAAGTAGGTGGATAAATGTCTATTTGACCTCCGTATAGTGCGTGTGTAATACTGAAAGTACATTTACCAAAAACTGAGTTCGCCAGGAACTTGTTGAGGTCGCCAGTACCGAATTCCATTCGAATTCGCTCATTAGGTTCGGAAATAAAATAAATTACGGACAGGCACCTGTTTGTGCGTTTTCTTCGTTTGCCCTATGCATAGAACGCATAAGAAGTCAAGTTTATTGGAACATTTTCATTTGCACATAGCTTGACTTAAAATGTCTGCTTCCGTGTTTAACCATCAAGCTCCGAACAATGTGGAGTGAAAGTAAGCTACGCACATTTTCCACCTCAGTACTAAGTGGATGTATTTAGCTTCACGTTCCGGTCGCTTTACCCTAGGAGAATTAGCACTTGCAACCGTCCATTCAGTATGGTTCTGTTTTACCGACGTCTTTACTGAACTTGTGCGTCACCACTTGTTAATGGGGTAGTCAGACATTTGGACGGACCTGCTTTCGTTCCACCATTTGTTCGTCCCCAGCAGCAGTTCCGTGTAATCGACGAACGGATTTGGTATCGGAATTTTACTACTCCAAACAGTGTGTGAAAATGTTAGAATTTTAAGCTGCGACTGTGAAATACGCGTTCTGTACTTGCAGAACATTCCAGGCAATCAATACTGGAACGAGCCAAGTTATGTTTAGCACAGCGGCTCTACCCCCTGAACATGGTCGATCACGGGGCTCGTGAGTTTGCGTCTGACCATCCCAGTATATTGAAAAGAGCAACCATATAGTGGCCTTGACGCAGTAACTGGCTAACCACGTCGAGCAGAGTATGATAATGATTGGCATCACCATACGAAGGCTACATCTGAACGTAATGGTGACGACATATTTTCGACGCAGCCATTCGATGTAGGAATAAACTTGTATTCGAGATGTGGTTGGTTTCGAAATTCGGCCAAATTACAGCAATCCTGGCTGAAGTTTTTCGTCATTTTCCGCTATCTCTTCGGGCGAGTTGTGGGGTAAATGGCAAAAGTAAAATCGTCCCTTACACGCCGTGAAGGCAAAGATTAGGAGTAGAGGTATAGCTCCATTCAGATTCAACCTCGGCACTAGACGGAGGTGAATGGTAAACATCACGCTCCTGACGGTTTATCCCAGAGGGATAACCCTGATATCCATTGAAGTGGAGGTTGGGTGGGCCCCAGATCCGGTCTAGACGTGTTTGGAGAAGAGAAAATCTCGTACCTGGACCGAGATTCGAGCTCCGTTCCGTTCTAATGGGTGTTGCTCCGCTGAAATATATCACAGGCATCTCTGTACCTTTTAACCATTCATCAGCTCTTATCTCACGAGTAGGTATGACAGGTGTGAGGAGTTTTTATGCAGTTGCCGGGCTGGAATATTTCGGAGTGACAGCGGGCTAGACGGCATTACTGCAACAAGGAATTACGAACCGAACTCATATACCTTACGTTCCTCTTGCTTAGATTTCTCGTGCTGCACGTGGTGCTATTGTTATTGTTAATTCTGTCATTGCGAAGCACGTACTGCCCAAGCTCACATTGTAATATACGCCCGGTTTGTTGCATTAACATCGGAGTGTCGCACTGTTTATTTGTTTGTTGTTGCTGTTGTTGAGATACAAACAGTATCGCTGTTATTATGTGATAGGGTCTGCTGATGGTACGCCTACATTTCCGTACGAAATTCCACATTCCGAGGGCTAAAGAAAATATTTGCACTGCCCCCTCGTTGTTTTATATTCTACAAGAGGACCGTTTGTAGACTGTTGTGTCTTTTTCGGAGTTTCGTTATCTCACGCCATTTCAGGACCCTAATTTGTTTCCTTGTTACCTCACAAGCTCGCTTATGCGCCATTTCTTAATACTGATGATTAACCCTTTGGCCCTGGAGCTGGACATTTACAGTTTAGCACACCATTTATGTAAAATGTGAATATTTTATGAACCAAGAAGGGTAACATTAGGAAATACACGATATTTTGTGGAGGAATAAACGAAGATGGCGAGAGAAAGTCCAAAAAAATAATTAAATATTTTTGTTGACTAAATATATAAAAAGAATAATCTGGGGAGTAGCGGTACGTCTGTCCTATATATAGGATGTATGGTGCCTAAAGGTTAAGGAGTTTCATGTGCGAGGTTGGTTTGGGTTTGTCTCCAATGGCATAATATTCGTATAGGGTTTTGTGAAAATCGTTTAGATAATTTAAGCGGCGATTCCCAAACTGTGGGCCGCGGGATATTTCAAAATATTAATTTTTCTTTCAATTTATGCGTATTATTATTTTAAACGCCCTCTCAGTTAAGGCAAATATTTGATATTTGTTTTGACCTACCCACCTAATAAATGGAGGTGTTCAGTATTTATATTGGCCTAGGGGCGCCGTAAAAAACTGATGAGACTCTAAGGGCATCGCGAACCGAGAAAGTTTGGAAACCGCTGAGTTTAAGATTTAAACCGGGACTCACACTTGTAGCGTGGTAAGCTCGTAACCTGGGCTACTCTGAAGATCCAGGTCTTCTGAGATGTTACGCTGTGTGGACTGGTAAATGGTTGCCGACGTTTGTGACGAGCATGCTGCCTGTGTCTTCAGGATCTAGAGGTCTAAGAAGGGGAAGAAGACTTCCTGGGCTACTGGACCCTGAATATGGGGGAAACACTGTCCTCCGAAACGTCTGTAACTCGTTACCAATCGACATTGTGTAGAACCCATAAGACCTAATTAGCATCGCTGTTTAGAAACTCAGATCACACTTAGACTACTTTCTGTCCGTATGGAAGGAAAATATGTTAATACGTCATTTGTTATGTTTTGCTGACCGTGCATCTCAGTAAAATCTTAGTAATTAACCAACTTAATGCACAAATTCTTATTTTATAATAAAGTTTATTATACGCCTATACATGTTTCGAGCACTATGTGCTCATCATCAGGAGGTCAAAATTGTATTATACAGTATCTGGTATCATGACACCTGTAGGTGGCCGTCCCTGTGCAAGGGACGGCCACCTACGGCCACAATACAATTTTGACCTCCTGATGATGAGCACATAGTGCTCGAAACATGTAGAGGCGTATAATAAACTTATTATAAAACAAGAATTTGTGCATTAAGTTGGCTAATTATTAAGACATCATTTGTTAGTTACTGGTTATTCGTGCTGATTGATAATAGCTCACACACATAAGCTGTTGAGTGCTGTTCTGACGACTTAACGTCACCTGGATTGGGAAGCAGTAGGCTTTTCCATATCCAGTTTCAGATATAGGCTAGTAATAGAGTACAATAGCAGGTTGTTGTACCAGGACCCCAAAACGCGCATTTCTTCCAGAAGTTCGTTTGTCGTGCAAGTACAATACATCATCTACCTTGTGTATGAGAAGATGAAATTAATAAACGCCCGTATTTTCAATATCTGAAGATTGTTGTTAGTCGCCCTGAATCCTGTGACGGCCTCCTCCTGTTAGCAGTGTGATTCCGTTGTGCCAGACATATGCTGTCTGCAGATCGGGGAAAATTTTATGAATGGTCGATAGGTAATGATTTGTAAGTTATCAGCCCAGACACGTTTAAATTTCGTGTCCCAGGATTTACCTGGAAAGGCAGGAAGAAATAAAGAAAAGTCTTATGATATTCCTTATTTAGACGGAGATTCGAACGAAATACTGTTCTGGGCACCAGCCGTCTCGGTTTGTCGGAAGTGTTCAGGTTAACAGCAATGGCTGACGCATCGGGAGTGTACGACGGGGTGCTGATAAATCCTTAGCCCGACCTACTTCCCAATGCCGTAGGACGGAATCGATAGTGTCGTTGGAAAGAGGGGTCTGTTCATGCGCCGAACTGCAAGTCTTTTCTTGTCACACAGGCTGAAAGGAAGCATGTCAGGCGACGCGCGCGATTTCAACAACATGGAGACGCGAGCTGTCATCAAGTGTTTTTTCCTGCAAGGCAAGGCGCGGAAGGAAATTCACGCCATTCTGAAGGAAACATTAGGGGAACATGCACCACCGTATGCCACCGTCAAAAACTGGGTGGCCCAGTTTAAACGTGGTGATTTTTCCACCTGTGATGCGCTTCGTCCTGGACGACCCAAAACAGTGACCACCCCGGAGATTACTGATCAAATTCACAAGCTAATCTTGGAAGACCGCTGGATTTCGGCTTAATCAATAGCTAAGCAACTGGGCATCTCACGTGGGCGGGTTGGGTCCATAATTCATTAAGATTTGGACATGTGGAAGCTCTCCGCGAAGTGGGTCCCGAAATGCCTGAACGCGGATCAAAAGTGTTAACGGTGCCAGTCGTCTGAGCAACTTTTGGAATTTTTTCGGCGCGATCCAAATGATTTCCTGTCGCGATTGGTGACCATGGACGAAACCTGGTTATATCACTATGACCCGGAGACAAAGCAGCAATCAATGGAGTGGCGGCATAGCGGCTCACCCCGCCCCAAAAAATTTCGAGTGTAGAAATCCACTGGAAAAGTTCTCGCCTCGATTTTTTGGGATCAAAACGGCATCCTCCTCATTGATTATCTTCCAAATGGCCAAACTATCAACGCGGAGTATTACTCATTTCTGCTGGTACAATTGAAGGACATTATGAAGGAAAAATGGCGCGGGAAGGCCACCAAGGGGGTCTTGTTCTTGCACGACAATGCTCCGGCTCACCGGACACTTGCAACCCAGAAAAAACTGGCCTTCCCGGGCTTTCAGTGGCTTGATCACTCACCCTATTCTCCGGATCTGACCCCGTCGGACTACCACCTGTTTCCTGGAGTGAAAAACACGATTGAAAGGTCGCCATTTCTCGTCCGACGCGGAGGTCATTGCTGCCGCGGAGACCTGGTTGGACGGACAACCTTCTGAATTTTTTTTGAGTGGCTTGCAAAAGTTAGAGCAACTGGCTAAGAAGTGTATTGAGCTTCGTGGGGAGTATGTTGAATAAATCCCGAGTTTGGTCGCTTTAGCTAAGGACTTATCAGCACCCCCTCGTAAGGACTGATTTTTTGCAAGTGCCTCATTCATTCAATTCGAGAGTGAAAAAATTCGCCTGAACTTTAGCAGAGGACGGTTTTACTACGAAGTAAACTAATACCCAAGGTTGTTAGAAAGTATTGACTGGGTATTGAATTACAAAGTTCTGGAGGTTTGTGGAGTCCGACGCTAAAGTTCCTGTAAGAAATTTAACATGAAACTGTTCGTTTCATATGAGTTTGTGCATTAGAAGCCCGTAGTTTATATTGAAGATGTGCTGCGTTACTTGGCGAGGCGGGGTTCCTGCTTGTAACAAAGCAGAGTTTATGGAAATGTTCTTTGTTTCAGAATACTTACACGAACGCGGAGAAACTGTTGACGGCAGCAGAAGAGTTAGCGCAGACAGGAGAGTGCAACGCTGACGAAATATACTCGGTGGCACACGAGTTGGAGAGTCACGTGACGAGCTTCGCGGCTCGCGTCGAGCAGAGACGCCAGCGTCTCGACCTTGCCGTTCTCTTTTACAGCCAAGAGAAAGAGGTAAGTCCTTGATATTTAGTTTACAACAGCTGTTCTCGCTCGCATTGGAAACGAATCCGGTATTCGTAATCGGCGTGCTGATGTACAGTAGTTATGTGAACGTTCTTATGCTGCTCTGCTTTTATTCACGTTTGGTGTGTCACATCATCGCTTGACTGCCTGGTGTGTTTGGCTGAAGTTAAAATTTACCCTGTAACTGGCAATGACGGCCCAGTGGAGGATTAGAGCTGTAACTCTACTCTTTCTTTGACCTCAACGCTAGATGGGGTGGTGGGTATTCAACGCCGCGCGCCGGCCGCTTTACCTCCAGGAAAGAAACCCGGTACCCAACTAGTATTTCGGCAAAATATAATAATAATAATAATAATAATAATAATAATAATAATAGCAGTAGTCCATACGGTCTCTTCCGTTTATTGTTGCAACTGTTGACAACCTTGTTTCCTGCAAGATTTGAGGTGCTGACGGCGGTATTTGTGAGCTTCCTGGTCTTCGGGATGTGACGCTGTCGGAAATACTCACCCAACAACGCGGCATCACATACCAGGAGGATTGAATTCTCAACTTTGCTTCGTCCTTCTGGTGTACGGTATTCTTTGCATACCGTTACTTTTAATAAGTTTTGTGTTGGCAGTTATCGAGTGGCTGGATTTATTCTTCAGACTCTGTGTTTCAGACAGTTGTTTTTGTTTGTGCGTTCAGAGCAGCGGGATCCGAGGCTACTAGGGCTCCTTTACAAAGTGCCACTTTTCTTCGGGTTCTTTTTTAACGGTCTTCTCAGGTTTGTTGCTCTTGCGTGAAGACTTAAAAGGAATCATGTCCAAATATTTTGTTTTTTAGTAATTAACACACACAGCTGGTATGGCATGAATTATTAAGACTTACGGTGCTGGAGATTTGTCACAAACATTGAGCAGTTGACACATTTATTCTGTTCAAGATCCTTTGGCCGAAAACCGAGATTCAAAACGCCGAGCCACTGAATTCATTAATCCTAGTTTCGGTCATAACTGTTTAAGACCTGGTAATTAAGGCAAAAGAGCAAACACGCAGTCTGATTTGCTGTCAGACGCACGAAAATCGAGAATTGGTGCAACGAATTAACTCATCACGATCTGTTTAGCCGCAGTCTAGCTGCACTGAGGAGATTGTTGCACAGTGACTGTCATGCCTGGCAAATAGCGCGCCCTAGGTGATTCAGGACGCGCCTGTTTCTTTCCACGTTGTTTCTTGGCCACTACTTATCGTTTACCTGTTCATTTCCACATCATATAACCCCTGCAGTCGAATTAGGGTTGTTCAGTGAGCTACCAGCCACTCATACATAGCCAGTACAATGTGTTTCTTTCGTAATTTTTCAGGAGAACACTCAAATAGATAAGGTACATTGTATAACGCGTCGGTACACGGTATGTTCCACAGCTGCTAACAGCATTGATTGATGCTAACGTAGTATAATTAAAACGAGAGGCTTCGGGCGTTTACATATTTAATCGTGCCTACCAGTTTAAATTACCAGTAGATTGGTCGTATTGGAAGTCGCGTGGCGGCATTGTCAAGCATATGACATTAAAAATTTGACTGCAAATTGATCGATCAGAATACCAACACAGTTAGATCCAGTTACAGAATGATGTTCCTATGTTAAATGTTTATGAGGCGGAATTTCAATTTATTGTCCCGTTGCCCATATCTAATGCGTGTCCATCTCACCGTATTTACCTTGTACTAAACAGCTGTTAGCCGGATGGCCGTTCACACAATTACAAAATCACTTTATTTGGCATTAATTTTTCTAATTGCATTGACGATAATTCAGTATTTAATTTAGTTGCACGCACATAGTTTTAGGGGGTTATTTTTAGGGGACTGCTGTAAAGGAACACAGAATGAGGAGTCCTTGTCTGTCCATCTGTGTGCTCGCATGTTTTATTTCGTAAATCATAGAACGAATTCACATTAAATTAAAAGTATGCACTGAAACCTCTGCAGATTTTGTTTATGCTGATAGCCCAATGAACTTTAATGTACTGGAAGCCGTATCAGTTTATGCAACGAATGCCGTAGTGTGTTAGTACACGTCCTGCTTATCCGGGAGGTACCTGGCTGTTATTTTAGTAGACCTGTGGTAGTGACAGTTTCCGTCGATGTTCTCCGGCAAAGTGACGAGATACGTACGTTAAGTAGAATACGACTGCGCATCGTTTCTGTTTTACTGTTGTAACTGATGAGTCTGGTGAGATTTCAGAAGCTGGGAGCATCTGTGAAGGTGCGTAATATCAGGCTTCCGCCGCAGTATAAATGACGTCTTCGCTATTCTGGGATGAGCGGGGCCTAGATTGGTAGATACCGACGTTTCGGGACAATCTGTCGGTCCCATCTGCTGCGAACGTTTGTTCTGTATATTCTTCGTGCTTGACCCTTGAAAATGAGATGGTTAGGTTGCCTCAAAACATCGGTAACTAACTATCAATCTGCGCTGCGTAACATTGCAAAAGAAGGAAGATCTCATTTTACGAAGACTTAAGGTGAAGAAGTAAATTAGTTGTAATTTGTCTGTCATGTCACAAATGATAGGTATTGACGATTTTTAGGTCTGCATGAGTAATGGACGTGATGCGCTATTTAAAATATTTTATTTTAAACATTTTATGGGCGCCTTCTCGAAACTATTGCGAGAAATAACAATTAGCTTTATTATGTCCGTCCATCTCTCTGTCCGCGTGCAACAACCCTACATCCACTGGACGTATTTTCTTGACACTTTATAGTGGTTTTTTTTTAATACTAAAATTTATTGGCCAATTCAGTTTTGGTTAGAGAGGGACAAAAATATCCATTTCATTTTCTGATACACCTCAGAATTCTTCTTGGGCTGAGAAAGGCTTTGGATAAAAGTCGCAGCGAGAATCAAGACAAGCATTTTTTTTCCAATGCATTTTTTTTTCGAAAGGATAATTTTAATAAATACGGCAGAACCTGAGAAATGTTTTACGACTTAAACAAACATGGCCTTTCGTCGTGGCGATTTGTGTGCCGGGTACTGAGGTAGAACACACACACACATAATCTGATGTGCTGACAGACGCACGAGAAGCGAGAGATAACGAAACGAATTCACTGTCGTTACGTAATGTTTTACCGCATTGAGCGTGTAGAGTAGGTGATGAAGGAACATTGTATTCACTGTTTGAATGTTGATACTGTTTGTGGAAGTAAATAAATGAAGAGAGTGTGAACTAGTTGGAACACCATTTCTTTTCGGAATAAGCACATAGAAGTATTAGTATGAGGACAGTCCAAACAGCGTGAACAAATCACGATGCGGAGATTCTAACGCACCTCTGGGTTACGTTATGCCTGCATTTTCTGTCTTTATTAGTTAATCTCAAAGTATGTGTCAAACAGGCCTACAGCTAGCTGTTAATACTGCTGGGACCCTATGGTGAAGCATATCGTTCCGGTACATTGTATGATAATCTTTTCCCCTAGAACCTTTTGAATGCAAGGGTCCACAAGTTTTCCAAAAAATCTAGGAGCCGCCTCAAAATTCTAGGTGTCAGAAGGGTGATATAAAGCGAGAACTATAATGAGAAGCCGCAGTTGTTAGGCATCACCGTACAGAATTTAATCGCCCGATATTTGTGCAGTCCTGTTTTATCGCCTTGTCTGTTCATTGGTGTTGGAAATAAACTGTTTGGAACGTAAAATGAAATCAGAACTGTTACAACGTGTCAATAAACTTGGAGTTGTCTGTGGTGCCAGTAGGTCAGAAGAAGTTGGAAAGGTGGAGTGTTTTTCGGGTTAAACAAGGTTTCCACGTTTGTCGATTGCGACTTTTTTGCATGGATGTCTGCTATCTGGTTTAATCAGATAATCTCTTAACGACTTACATTTAGGGTGTTTTTTCCTCTGTACATGCAGTGTTATGCTAGTACACATTTGGCTGCTTACGAAGCCACTTCTGTTTGTGATATCGATCTTTATAAAAATTGGAATGGCCGTATAGCTTTCTGTTAGTACTTACATACCATATATGATTGAAATACTTCAATCGGTCTTCAAGTTAAAACATGCGGACGAACGAACTGCTGGATACACAATATCCCTTGCTGTGTAAATTTTACTCACTTCGTTCGAGTAATGCCTAATGACGAATGGTTTGTCTTACGATGACGTAGTAATGAACGCTGCATGTCATGTTCCCTGACCCTGCGCACAAGATCCTCCAGTTTCCGTTTCCTTCCCATAACTTAAACTGTGATATTTCAGTCTTGCCATAAATCGTCCGTCGCCTTTGCTAAGCTTCCTTACCGCCTTCTGTGTGTCGTGTGTGTGTGTGTGTGTGTGT
>Ga0131853_10015187_pt1 | contig 14092 bp, 10 predicted proteins | sample TergutLab28metaG_FD_92764 | JGI IMG/M metagenome (GOLD analysis project Ga0131853, IMG submission 92764) | Labiotermes labralis P1 segment gut microbial communities from Petit-Saut dam, French Guiana - Lab288 P1 (version 2) (version 2) | ecosystem: Host-associated > Arthropoda: Insects >... | reverse complement strand
TGGTGTTTGGTTTTGTTGGGGTGTGTGGTGTGTTGGTGTGTGTGGTGGGGGGGGGGGGGGGGGGGGGGGGGGGGAGGGGGCATACTTTGCAGTAGGCGGCCAGATATGTCATCTAACCTTTCCTGAGATGAAGGGAATATGAAACAAAACTTATCTACTCATGGTCACAACATAAATAACCTGAACTCTCATGTGGAATTCTGTAATACAGTTTTATTTAAGAAAAGTGTGGTTGACATTGGGATCAAACTGTACAACAAATGCCAGAAAGTACAAAAAATTGTATAACTTTAAACTCTTTAAAAAAGATTAAAATCCTTACTATTGAGCCAGTCCTTTTATTCAATTGACGGGTTTTTACAGTTTTGAATAAAATTGGTTTGTAATGTATGGTTTATCATCTTCATCAGATTAATATTGTGATATCACACCGTGGTGTTTTGTTGTCTTGGAATGTGTATGGTAATCATTGTTTTATCACACCATATAGATAACTACTTCATGATTGTTTCAGTTTGAGACTTTGTATGTACATTGTAATATATTGTAATATATAGATTTGGATAAGTCCAAGGTTACATATAGTAACAATATGGAGGTATAGTAAGTGAAATGAAATGAAATTAGATAAATCAGGTCTTACTGATCTGGAAGCGTCTTGAACAGTGCCAGTTTCCTGGAATTTTGTAGCTAAATTGTGGACAGTGTTGAAATGAGGCTCTGTTGTACCCATGAATTAGTACCTGAGTACTGCACTGAATGAATTTATTTTTTGCCATTTTTTAGGCACCAACTCCATTAATAACACTCCTATTTCAATGACAACACTCCTGATATGATAAGATAAATAACACCATAGTGCAGCTATAAGCAAAGACAATGCTTTTGTGGAGATACTCAGAAAATCTGCAGCACAGCAGAAATGAATATGTGTTAAAACTGTGACTTGTGAAGTGAATATATTACCATTGTGCAGAAAATTTTCAGTTACTCTGTACATGCCTTCATTTCAGTGCCAGGTTGAAACATCATTTGCAAGGTATCCAATAGAACTGAAAGGGTTTCTGCAAAGTTTCAGATTTTTTATGTATCAGTGCTGCAGCAAATAAACGGTAAAGTGTCAGAATTACATTACCAATACTTTTTCCCTTTTTTCCAGGCCAGTTGAATGAGTTAATAACACCTCCTTAGGAACAGACAGATATTGCTCCTTTCATGTAACTGATAAATGATAATTACACTTAAATACAAAACATAATTCCTTTTGGTTAATTAGAAACCTTAATTTCTACAGAGAAGGGAAGCCATTTGGAATTTTTGAAAATGATTTATTTTTATCTGCAGTTACAGCAACAGGCCAGGTTGAGGGGGAATGTAAGGTTGTCCTGAATTACTTTCCACTGTGCTGGATATTTGTCTGACAAATTATGTTCTAATAACCTTGGCTGCCAACTATTTAAGGTAAATGTACAGAAACAAGACCATAGCTGTGGTATTAAGACAGTGTAACACATATCATAACACACTGTGTGTGGTCCCAAATTGTGCTGTGGCCATGGTAATGTAAGATTGTTAAACTTGCTGAATGCTTACAGCATGCCTGGACATACACAAATGGTATTGACATGAACAGTGTACTGAAGGGATTTCCTGAGTGCCTTCAAGCCGACATCTGCCTGCATCTCAACAGGAATCTGCTGACTAACTGTTCTGCCTTCGCGGGAGCCTCACCGGGCTGCCTTAGGTATTCAGCATAGAGAGAGCACTCAGCAGTTAACTTTTTTGAGCTAAGTGAGCAATTTAACATATTATGAGTATGTAATGATGAGTTTTGTGGTTTAGGTGATCACCTAGTGCTTTTAGGATAGTGAAATTTAGGCTGCTATAGGCAGGGAACATGTGGATGATGGACAATGAGATGGGAGGATAATATGTATTAAGATGAATGTTATGGAATTGGGTTCTGAGATTGGGATGCAGGTGAAAGTGCCTCAGTCCCATGTCCAATGGCAGGTATTCATTTAATTGGTGTGAACCTGCAGATTATATTACCATTTACATTTTCTTTGTGGCACCATTATCTGGAGTATTCTACAACAGCTGTATAAGTTCTTAACAATCTTGTGGTACATTTGTGCATCATGGACCACAGTGTTTTTTTTGAAGTTTTGAGTAAGGTTATTATTCTTGGTTGTTTAAAAGCTTTTAAGTAAGTAATTTTTTTGTGGGGGGGGGGGACATTGATTTTATTCTTTGCATGCTAATTCTTGGTAATAAATTGTTGGAACTGTGTAAAGTATAAAAAAGAGGATGATCTGAACTCGTTCACTGTTAAATTGTTTCTTTTGTAATAGATTTCTGCTTAATTGGAAGTATGTTACACCCTTGCTGGACAAGTCATGGAAAACCTGACAAGTTAGGATGTGGAAGTAACTGCCCACAGACCAAATTTTGGAGAATTAGTCAGTTATAGAAATGCTTCAAGAAAACAGGAAATTCATACAAAAGTACATCAGGTGCTCAGAGCTACTGGGATCTTTCTTTGTCTTACAGGGCGTTGTCATTGAAGTTTAAAACAACACATGCGCCGCCAGGAGACACACTTGTGCACAGGGGTGATGTGCTGACATCACTCTATTTCATCTCGAGGGGCTCAATTGAAATCCTTAAGGATGACATTGTTATGGCCATCTTAGGTGAGTGCTGATCCTAGGGCTGGCCACTACACTGCTTCATCTGGTTCCTCAGTTGAACGGTGTCTCATTACCTTTGCAGGATTCACAACTTTTTATGCCACGTTTAAGGGTTTGTCATAGCATTTGCCCCTACAACCTGAAAATTTTATCCAGGCCCTCCCTGATATGATGCAGCTGTATAAACCACTACACCTTGATATTCTCTTGTATTCATAGGATGTTTGTTGTAAATCTGGATAGATATGCTGCCTCTCCTCACTGAGGCTTTCTGTATCTTGTACAGGTAAATGTTGGGAGAGTACATGAAAGTTGGCTATGATCACTTTAAACTGCTTTATTTCCACTGCTACAGAATTTGTGTAGTTGGCAGCTACAATGGAAGAAATAAGTATACCAGCTTTACTTATGTTTGGCTGTTGTATTTGAATAGTCTGTAAGCAAAAGGAATTAAATCGTTTGAGAATATAAGGAGTAGTGAAATGACAGTGGTACTGATTTTATGTGATTTTATGTATACACTGGGGGCTGTTGCTTGTTTAATAGATACAACTGGAACTGTTATCCACTTCTTTGCACTTGGGCAGTTCACAATTCTGTAGGACCCCTTGCAGTCATGTAGTGATCCAAATGTTCATGCCATTTTGAATAGTGACTTTAATGTTATATTTCTACCGATGCTTAGGCCTTCCAAGTGGCATTGTCCTTTAGGTTTGTGGACGAAAGTTGTGTCAGCACATCTCTTGTCCACAATTTGTTCTAAATGTCCATTCCATTAATTGCAAAACTGCTGCGTTCAAGCCTTTGAGATTAACCATCATCCCCGTTGTTTTGCTTGTTTTTGCAGGGAAGGATGACATATTTGGAGAGAACCCATGTCTGCATCCAACACTGGGAAAGTCATCATGCAATGTACGTGCCCTCACATACTGTGACCTGCACAAGATCCACCGAGATGACCTGCTGGATGTGCTGGACCTGTACCCTGAATTCTATCAGTCCTTCTCCAGTAACTTGGAGATCACCTTTAACATGCGTGATGTGAGTGCATTCTGCAGGCAATTGCTGGCACGTGCTTTTTTAGCACTGTTTTTTTTCAAATGCCCTTCTGAGAATGAAACAATGTGTTTGATATTTAGAAGCCATTTTGTTTCCTTTAAGCTGGCCATCTTACCAGAAATGTTTGCAATATGAAAAATAATTCAAAGAGACTTGAGATTCATGTGCTATCTAGTTGCAAGGATAGAGCAGCTAAGTGTGAAGTTTGTGGTTCTTGCTGCTGTGAGTAGAACATTGCCATCTCTGGGGACATGATGCCATGCAACATTCATAAATGTCTACCAGGCTACACTATATCATATGCCAGAAGGCAGTAATTATCAGCACAGTGTTTAAAAATATCATGGGACATATGTTTCAGACTGATGAGCATTAACAATAATGGAAATATCTAGAAAAAATGAAATGGCAGCCCCAGACATTTCTGAGACAGAAAATATTTTGAAGAAACTTGTGGTTTTGTTTGTGATTAGGCACAATTTGAAGCCAAAACCTACTTCTTTAACGCTTTCCCTCTGGCCAGCATTTAAACTTCAAAATTCCCCCTGCCAGCTGATTTTAAGGGTACAAAAAACATTTAAAAAGTGCAGTACTTCTTGTCATAATAATATGAAAGTTTTATAAACCATAACAGAAGTTTTTCTGTATTTCATGCAAAAAAATGAACACTTATGTATATTTGGAGTCTGACACCACAAGTGGAAATTTTGAGGCTGGAATCATGAAATTTATAGTCACTAGAAATCCACTACAATTTACACATCACACAGAGATACAGTTTCTGTGGCACTGCCTCTGAAAATCAATTGTTTCTTTTCCTCCCAGTGATTCAGTTTTGTATGATACACTTCAAAACACTGCCCTATACAAAGTCCTACGTTATATTTTTGGCAGTACATTTTAGTGCATTTCTTCACAGTTTTTTCAGTCTGGCACTTTTTTCTCTCTGCACACACACACACACACACACACACGACATGAGTGCAAACATTTTCCCTCCAGCTTAGCATGTGTTGCTGGAATCTATATAAAAAATTGTCTCTCCCCCTATAAGTCTGCATGCTGGACTGCTAGTCTGACCTTGTACTTGAATTTCCATACCGGCACACAGTGACTTTTTCGTAGAAAATATGCAGCAACTTTTTTTTCTTGCTTGTTTTGGCATGCAAGATGTGTGCATTGACAACTGCCGGGTTGAATAGATGAAAAAAAGTTTCTTCCAACATTTTATTGTCTTTCCTTTGAACGAATAATTTGGCAGTAACTGGTCTGATCTGCACACTCCAGTTTTATACTTGTTCCAACACTGTAGCTGTTTTATTTTATGATGTGCCCCCCTAGACAATGGTACCTCAACAAGTACATCTTCATGGGCACTTGTTAGGAAAAACACATCACAGATGCCCATCCACCCGATGACCAAGAGGTGATCTTATTGGCATGATGTTTTTTTTTTGCCTTTTTTCTCGTTTCCTGAAAATGCTTGTTTAGGCATTTCTTTCTGTTTGACATCATTCTGCCTACAGCCTTTGTCTTACAAGCCCATAATTGGTCAAAGATCTTTGGACTGGAGAACCATCTGTCCATACACATACAACGCCCTTCCCTTTTATTTTGTAACACAACCTGTCAACAACACTGAATGCCATGTTTTGTTTTGTGTTAGTGGGATGTGGCCCAGCATATACTTCCAGGTTGTAGATGTAGCCACTTTTTGCTTCACAAAGTTCAAACGTTTTTATTCCATATTTGTGGGGCTTTCCTTTGTTACAAATGCAAAAGAATGTATGCCTTCGAAATGGGCATATTGCCTCATCAATATTCTTCTGGTTTTTGTTGTCATGAAATTTTGTGATGAATGTGTGTCAATAATTGGCCAAATTGTGAATAATGGGTCATAGTCTGGCTGGCACCTAGCTGCCTTTGCATCATTGTCAGTAACTTGAGGAACCTATCCCAGGGCATTTTAATGGAAGCTGCATATGGGATCTGAATAACTGGTTGCAAACTCCAGTAATCCTGCACAGTTGACTTGCATAACATGCTCATGTATATGATTATTAAAAAATAATTTTTTTGTTTCATGTATTGAGACTGAATTCCACTGTGCAAATACAGGTTTGAGTTTCAGAGGGCCCTCTTGCTTCTTTTTGTTGATTTGCTGATTCGCATATCAATTTGTTTCCTTCTGTATAAGTTTTGAACATTTCTGGGCTGAAGAATATTTCAAATACATCCCAGGGAGAGCTGTCTTGGGTTATATGAAAATGTTTCTTTATCCTTGGTACTCCATAGAATGCAAGTATCGAATCATCTGAATTTGTTCTTTCCATCCTAATTCAAAATCTGTATTTGTGCATTTAGGAGTGATCCTGTGTGTTCTCTTCCTGCCTCTACCATGTTCTGGCTGGAGAACTTCCACTTCTCCATTGGTACTGCTGCTGCTGCTGAAGGGTGAATTTACCTTGCTCATGTTGCTGTCAGAAAGTTCACTATAACTACCACCATCTGAGTCCGAATCATTCACAGTTTCACTTATTTTATCAGTTCTGATAGACATGTTTTGTGAAGTATTTTCTGAACTACAACTCAGTCCAGGATTTTCTGTGTTGCTTGTGACCCTCTAAACATCAGCTAACTACAGTCAGACCTCATTAATACTTTAGAACTGCATACTGGGAGAGGGGTATAGTGATTCACCGCATCTGATCTTGGGTATCAGCTGCAATAAAACAAGGGCATTCATTGAGTAAAACATCAAAACAGCTTGTTGCAGAACCGTTCCCTCATGAGAGTCTAGCATGTGTACTTAGAAGGGTTGCAGGAAGCTGAACAGAGTCACTGAAACTACAAACATGGGGGAGTCGAATGTTATAAGCCAGTATCCCAAATACTTTTTTTTTAACAAGTTAATGAAAATCAGGAAGTACTAGTACTTCAGCCGGACAGCTGATGTGACAGGCCACAGAGTACTAGTACACTGCACAGACGGGAATTGTTAAATATATTTTTCAATCTCCTTGGGGCATTTCTCAAACAAAATTCCCTCCTTAAGTGGCATAAAAATGCCTTATTCAGAAGTTTAGGAAAATTTAATGTGAGTGTTGACATGTTTCTACATTTTACTTTCAGTGTTTTGATCTGGTGTGTGATCCAGTGTTTAGCATATGTCTGTCACACTGCTTGGTTGCAGGAGGAGCTGGCTGGGGTTGACCCACGGGCCTCACACCATCGTACAGGGGCTATCTCACGCTCAAGCTCACAAGACAGGGATTCTGATGTTCGGAAGTATGCGTTTAAGCCACCACGCCACCGGGGACAGCACGCTATGTCCACTGGTATTACTGGGGCTGGGGATGCCAACAGTAGGGAGTCCAGCGATGATGGCAGTGACTAGTGAGTGAAGTTCATATGTGATTTACGGTTTTGGGTCTGTCTGCATTCTTCAGAATTGTTCTGAGGTGATTTAGCCAAATTTACACTTTCCACCTTGGGCACAACTTTCAGTATCCAGACACTGTCAGTAAGGCACATTTCAAATTTTAGAGGAGAAGGCTGAAACCAATGTTATGAATATGACAAAAGATGAAGAGTGAAGGGATTTGGCTTTACCACATAGAAGCCATGGATAGGAGTCCTATGGATGCTACAGTTGGTTGAACCCAATATTTCATGCTTTCTGCCTGCTGTTGTTTTTCACTCCCACCCCTGCCTGGCATATGTCAACCAGCCCAACATGCTCACTGCTAGCAAAGTTTATTACTGTCAACATTCATGTGAACAGAATAGCGAGATGACTGAAGAGAATATAGGGATTTTTGCTGTACAGGGCAACAACCGAAAGGAGGCATATAGGGAAGTTTGCTGTACAGGCAACATAAGAGTTTGAATGATGTACGGAGATACTCAGTCCTTGGAACCTTTTCCTATAGTCTCAGAATGTATACCACTCCTCTCAGCTCAGTAAGATACTAAATACAGTATCCTGAGATAATGTAGATGGAATAGCTGACATAAATGTTCAGGTGTAAATTCTGGTGTACATTGCGACTATCAGTTTGATGAATCCAAGGTGTGAGAGCAATATTAATGACTCTTCATGCAGGTTACTTGTGTCACATTATGAAAAATAAAATTAACATGTTATTCAGGCAACCAGAAGTCTGTTTGTTTTCCATATGCATTGAGTTCAGTTAAGCACCTTGCATTATTCGTGCAGTGAGAAGTCTGGCCATGGCATCCTAGAGTTTTCCACAGACAAGGCAGGCCAGGATGTCACACCGCTGAACTTGGAATTTGGTGAGGACGACAAACTGCAGCACAAATCAAGCAGTGGCGCTCTGAATTCCATTGCAGGTATATTTTGCACTACACAGCTCATCATGTGGCATGTGCTCACCCTACTTATGGAAACGAAACTCTATTGCATTGATGTATCTTTATTGTTTGCTTCACTAAACACCTTCACATTAAAGCACTTAGCCATGCATACACTGGGAGGTAGTTGTATAAACTCAAAATGTAAATGAACAGATAGCATTGGCTGTTTCTACCACATGACTCTGCTTTGTGAGATTTGACATCCTCACAGCAGTTAGTACTGGAAGAATTTCTGCACACGTGATGCAGTGTAGTACAGCATGGGATACCAACATTTCAGAGGAACATTCTGTCTTTATTTTGAGAAAGGGCATGAGACTTATTGGAAAAGTAACAGAAGTAGGTTAAAAATAGAGAAGTTTCACAAATACAGAAATGGCCAGTCACAACCTGAGTAGATGAAAGGAGTACAGATAAACCAGTAGTTAGAATACATACTGAGAAGAGCAATGCTTCACAGCATCACATCGAAGAAGGCTGTAAACTGAACATTTTATGGTGCTTAATAACAGTAACAACTGACAGTTTTAAATTTTTTGATCATATCTGCTCCCATTTTATGCAGACCATAAATTGCACCACGTTCTGTTAAATGCACTTACATATTTTTGACTTAGTGTGCCTCCCAATAAGTATATGTACACACACACACACACACACACACACAAATATATGTTTAATTGTGGAGCATAAAAGTGTTCTATGTTGTCTTTGCAGTATTTTCAGCCAGGAAGTTTTATGACGATGTGGGTAAATTTTGTGTGTTTCAAGTGGTCTCTTTTTACTGTTGTAACATTGTTAGACTGTAACATCAGTATGCCCTGCACCTGCAGTGAACTGTAGTGGTGTATGAAGTAAAGCATCTGCTAAAATTTGTGTCTGTTTATAGTGATTTTAGTGTAGGGCCTGAGAGAACATTTTGATTTGACATGCAGTTAATTAATTTCACTGAGATAACTGAACTAGAGTTAGACACCCTAGCATTCTGAAATGATTTTTGCCCTGAAACAAACTTAGTTGTTCAAGAAATATGGGTAGTTGTGCTAATGAGTGCAAATATTACCTGTATTTCAGTTTAGTTATATCATTTAAACAGCATTTAACCACAAGCAGTAGGTATACAGTTATCTTGTAATGCTATGTAAGTGTGTTAATTTTAGAGCTAATTCACAAATGCTTCCATTTCTCTCACCTTAACAGTTCAGTAAAGTTTAAATCATGTAGTGTGCAACATGTTTAGAGTGGGGTTTTGAAATCTTAGGAATCAGGAAGTGGTAGTCAATATAAGGACTATGCTGCAAGTTGGAGTGCCCAGGAAACATTCAATTCTTGGCAGGGACGAGAGACTTTCTTTTCTCCAGAACATCTTGACTGGGAAACTGACATTTGTAAGAGATACATATTATTGTCTCACTTCAGGATTGATATTACAAACTCAGACTTCGTAGTTGTCAGACCAAAACTCTTAATTGCCTTGACAACCACATTTTATTGGTTGTGTTAACATTTTTCTCATGCTGGAATAAGATTGGCCACCAGTGTTTTAGAGCTGTAGTGTGGTTCCTTGACACTACAGAATTTTCTCTGCTGAGCTATGGCTTAGGTTGGGTTTCAGGATAGGCAGGGTAGAGGAATTAAGATATTGCAACTTTTTGGCGGAGTTGACACCATCAGGATGAGTGAAACTGTGGGTTACTTGGGGATCCTCATGTAGACATGGCAGTGGACAACATGCAAGAGGTGATAGTGTGGTTGGTCAGGGAGTGAAGCATGATGCTAACCAATAAGGAAAGCTCCTGTCTGTACTGAAGAGGTGTGCTGGAAAAAGCTTTTTTGGGATCGTGGAGGTAATGACATGAACAGGAGGGAAGGATCTGAGGCAGGTGGAGGAAGTGAAAGGAGGTGACTGGGTGTTCTTTCAGAATTTGGTAGTCATAAAAATGGGGGGGAAAGATTTTTTGGGGTGGGGGAGGGGTGTGATTGAGGATATATATCTGGCCTTTACAAGATATTGAGCTGTTCACAGGGTGTAGACAAGTGTGGGGGCAAAAGGTTGGGGCAGGCTCTACATAGTCAATATCCATTATCCTGGTTCCAGTTGTGTGACTGTTCACATATCCCCATGGCTTTTTTAATGATTGTGGATTGTAGGACTGGGTAAGATTTACATGTCTGTGTTCATAAAGGGACCATGCAGTCTTACCTGTTTATTGCCACAGGTACTGGATCTCAACACAAACAGTTGTGTATGACATTTGTTTTCTTCGTTTATTCATGTTCTGCACCACAGATGGACACAGCTGCTTGTTCTTGTGTGACTGGATTATGACACCCCCTCCCCCACCCCATTACCTAGAAATTAATTCACTTGACAACACAAAGATATTTGTTGAACTGTAGTATTATTGGATTACCTAGGGTCATGACTAGTGCTGCCCCTGGTGGCATGTGAGTAGTTTGTTTTTAGGCTATTAGTCAGTAGGCTCTTTATATGTATGTCACTGCTTGGAATTGTAGTTGTATGTAAAATGCTTAGAGGTTGTGTGCTGATGTACGAGACTATTGGGTTTTGATAACAGTGCTATTAGTTATGCATTCATTTTTTGTATCAGTGTACATGATGCAGTAATTTTAACCTCATTGTTGCATGGCGAATTGTATATTTTCTATTGTAGTTAAAAATGGAATGCGCACAGTGGTAGTTTAAGTGGCAGTGCTATCCTTGCATTATTTGCCCAGCAACAGCTTGTGATTTTTGGATATCTCCACACGAATTGAGACTTCTTTTGGTAATTGCTACCATAAAACCAACAGTATGCACGTACAAAACATATACAATGATACAATATCCTCTTGCACCCGTTTCTGGCAACCGACCACCATCTTCAGGGAGCCACACTAATATTCAAAACATGATAAAATCTGGTATATTTGTAGTGACAAAATACTTTATACCATTGTAATATTGCAATTTTATTAAAGTGTAAAATACAGTGATACCACTATGATATAATGTATTTTATCACTACAAATGATATCGTATTTTTCAAGTTTGTGGGCCACTGAAGTTTGCAGTTGGTTGCCAAAAGAGGTAGAGGAGGATATTGTATCTCTGTATGGTTTGTATGTGCAAATTGTTTTATGATAAGATTGCATCCCATTGCACAAAATGAATGACACACTTGTTTCAGTACTTTAAACCTCTAGTTGTAATAGACATTCTGTATACTTCTGTTGAATAGACATCAACCAGTCATATTTGTAGTATAATGTGACTTTCTGGCGTTTATATGAATGTTTTATTTTCCCATTCAGCATCAGTTTCTTCTTAAATTTCATTTTCAGTTTTAAAAAAATTCAGTATAACAGTTGCACTTGCGTACTTTGATTTTGTGAAGAAAAGTAGCTCTGGTTGTAAATGAAAATATTGAACTAGCTATTTAAAGCATATTAATCAATTTTACATTGTGGACAGTGGTAAAGTTTTGAACTTAGCTTAAAAATACTGACTTGTGGGGAATGCTGTTAATAAGTTATGGTATGCACCATGATCTTGAAATACTGAGATTCTGAATATTTTTGTCAGTCTGTAACTCAGAACTGTGGTCTTCATGGAAAGATTAAGGTACACATGATGCAACTGTGAGAAATTTATTTGCTCACTTATTAATAAGGCAACTTTTATGATAGAATTCCATCGTGTGTATGTTATTATAACTGAGTGTACATTTACCATCAGTACAAGTATTTAGTTGTTTTTTATTCATATAAATTGCATGGCTACATGTTTCAACCAAAAGTTGGTCATCTTCATTCCTGTACATGACATAAAAATAAAATCACAATTGCATATTCATTTTATGGTCAGACTGAGATGTCAATTGTAATTTTATTTTCATGTCACGTACTGGACTGTAGGTGACCAACGTTAGGTCAGAACATGTAGCCATGTAATTTATATTATTAAAAACTGATAAATAGCTGTGTTGATGGTAATTGTATTCTGAATTATACATTAATAAGGCATAAGTTAACAAGGAAGATATATAGAGTTTCAGATTTATGCATGGACTTGAATGGAGTCTGGTGATGACATCATATGAATACCTTGCATGTTGCACAGTTCTGCAGGTGGGGTTCCATCTGAGAGTGTTCTGGGTTTCTAACTGATCATCACATAAAAGTCACTGACATCACTCTGTCTATGGATTACTGCCACATTTGCTTTGTGTATTTTATTTACACTCTTCAGACATGAATTTTGGATTTGTTTTTATTACAGCTGTAAAAATGTGTATCCTGCCATCTGTTTTGTAGGAACTGCGATACATACACCAAGAACTAAGGAAATTAATTTGAAAGGGATTAATTTAGTGTTTTGTAAAGCAGTGCCATAGCTCAGGTGGTTAATTGCCATCTTCTCAAAACAGATGCCCAGGTTCAATCCCAGGGTAGTGCATATGGAATTTGTGGGAGACAAAATAACACTGGAGGTTTTTCTCCTCCTAGTTTTCCCTGCCAATTGTTGTTCCACCAGTGTGTCATCAGTGGCTAGTACAAATGGACATACTGCTATAATTAGTGTTTCATAGCTGCCTTCATGCTGGCAGATGCTCTCTTTCAAACTGGAACCCTGCCCTTGTGGAAACAGTGACTGAGTATGCATTGGGTATACAGGCATGTTCTCCCAGCTGAAACGGAGCCTCACTGATCTCCGTGGTTTGCACAAGTCAGCATCAGCAGCTACCATGACCCAGAGACACCACCAACACGACTGCAAGGCGGGTAGGTGGTGCTTGTACTCACCGTGCACTGCAAGATGGCAGCACTGCCCCTGTCATGTTGTATAATATTTTCCATTTCTTATTTAAATATTCCATAATATATTGCTGTTGGGAATGCAGAGAAATTTAGTAATATTAAAACATATGTGAACGTGCACTCAATTATGTCCCCAATTTTGTGTTCTTTGTTTTAATATCCATGAAATATTTTGAAAATCGTCCGTACATATTGCTAACTTCATGTAAAACATGTTCCTTATTACAATATGTGCAGTCATTCTGAAGTGTTTTCAGTTTGGTGAAGGACCATGTTGCTTGTCTTCTTTTCATTGTTGTAAACCACCAAAAATTCAAGTGGAAATACAGGTTAAGTTCCTGAAAAACATCTAATATACAGATTGCATTTAATTTTTATCACATTTAAGAGCAGCATATAAATGAACTGTAGTTCATTAATGTCAGTACAAAATGAACAGAAAATGTTTCAAGTTTCAGATTTTCTTGATGATTACTATGGTTATCTGCAGTTATGACACCATGTAGCTTGGTAGATGGATGCCAGGATTTTGGAAGAATAATGCTGCCAACGTATTTTACTGTGAATATGCAGGCATGCAATATTGGGTATGCATATACTAGATTTAAAGTGCAGTAACCAGAAGACCACAATATTAACACAATAAGTTTCAGTTTCATTGTTGTCATCTTTTCTCTTCTCTGTCACAGGGCACTCTTACATCAGGTGAGTGCATTCAGTAAAATGGTTAGAAGTCACTCATTGTGTTCAGATGTCTAATGTGTGCTGCCACCTTGCATTGCTCATGCTGTAGACCTATACAGTGTAGAGTAGTTTTTGAGTGCACTACTGCAGCATGGTGCAAGTCTGATCATCAGTGACATGTTGGTTGCAGTGAGTTTATGTGAACAAGTATTTTCATTTTTAAGCTTTAGGTTTCTGTGACCGTGCATCGTGAGCAAATTGTGAAGTGAGAGAGAAAACCAATGAGATGCAACAGTTAGATGTTTATTTTTAACAATTTCTCAACATGTTTTGGGCATCATTATGCCCATCTTCAGGAGAACAAGACGTATGTTACTGCATGTGGTGTGCTGTGCTGTAACAAGCGGGGAAAGTTAGATATTAGCTTTAATGTCTTCTTTGTGTGGTATTGCGTA
>Ga0131853_10015186_pt1 | contig 14093 bp, 19 predicted proteins | sample TergutLab28metaG_FD_92764 | JGI IMG/M metagenome (GOLD analysis project Ga0131853, IMG submission 92764) | Labiotermes labralis P1 segment gut microbial communities from Petit-Saut dam, French Guiana - Lab288 P1 (version 2) (version 2) | ecosystem: Host-associated > Arthropoda: Insects >... | reverse complement strand
GGGTTGTTCGCAAGCCCAATTTGGTATCTCAGCACCTTCTCGACCAGTTCTTTTGCGGTGTTCAAAAAGTCGGCAAGGAGGAAGTCGAGATGACTCCCGTCAATGCCGAGGTAGTTTTTCAGTTCTTCAATTGTTGGCATCGCCTTGCTCTCCTTTTTGTTTTTTTAGGTGCTGTACCTCTCGTTGGTGAGAATTACGAAAACCGTGCCGGGGATGTCCGCCGTGCTGGCGTTGGCTACCTTGAGGTAGACCCGGTCGAAGTTGTCGTGTGCCGTGTAGTCGGCGTCTACTACGATTTTCTCGGTAGCCTTGCCGCCGATGGTTATCTCCCTCTCCGCCAGTACCTTTTCGTTGTCGCCTTCTTCGTCCGTGGCGATTACTTGGGCGTTGACTTTTACCGCCGTTCCTTCTCCGCTTGCGATGACGAAGTGTGCCGCTTGGAAGTTATCCAAGCCCACTTTTTCCGTTTCGATTTCGGCGTTGAAAATGTCCGCCGCCGGGGTGATTAGCACCCTTACTTCCGAGTTCTTGATTATGCTCATTGTTTGTGTTCTCCTTTTATTTTTTAGGGTTTGCCCTTACGGGCGAAGGGGGTTTTTCCGCCCCCTTCTTGTCGGTTGTTTAGCGTTTGGCAAGCGCCACGAACGGCGAGATGTTCGCCGCCCCTTTGTAGGGCTGGAGCGACTTGTTCCAAAGCGGTTGTCCGTCAAAGCGGAATATAAAGCGGAAGACATTCTCGTCATAAAGGAAGCGGACATGGATGCTTGATGCCGTGTCGATTCCCTTTCCGCCTTTGTCGATGCCTAGGTATTCGGCAAGGTCGCAAAGGATGATGTCGCCCGTTTCGCCCAGTTCCGAGCATTGCTCCAGCGGTATAACCGGGAGTCCGAGTAGCGTGCCGTAGGGCTTTGCAGAGAGTCCGCCAGCCGGGACATAAACCGGGGTGTCGCCGATTTTTAGCGTGTAAAGGCTCGGCTCGATTTCGGGGTTGATAAACCAAACGGCTTTGGTCTTGCTCTTAGACGGAAGGCGTGCATACATCTTCGTGATGTTGTCGACCACGATTTTGTCGGTCTGCCCGGTTTCCTTCTCGACCTTTACCAATGCTCCGCTCTTTAGCAAGCCCAGCGGTTGACCCGCCCCGGTGCCTGCGAGGATTGCATCGTCCAGCTTGAACCCAAACTCTTCGGCAAAGGCTTGCTGGATTACCGTTTCAAGCGCCGAGGCGTCTTGCATCAGTTCATCCGTCACATAGCATAAGCCCGTGAGCTTCTTGAGGCTCATTTCGATTTGACGGAACTTGGGCTTGCTTGCCGTTATCTCCGCCGCCTCGCCTTCCCAGTAGGTTTGGATTCCGCCGTAACGGCTGCCGTTCTTGCGGCTGTCCTCGTCTATGGCGTTTATCTTGAGTCCGTTGGCGTTGGTGCTGATTGAGATTTTACGGATTCGGCTGGCGAGGATGCCCGTTTCGTAGGCTCTCTTTAGGAGTTCGCCCACGAAGTCCTTTTGCACAAGGAATCCGCCGTCCGAGGGATTGCTTTGGTTTAGACCGCTTGCTTGCCGGGTCGTCAGTCGGTTGTCGACTTTTCCGCCGGGCTGGCTTGCGCGGTAGACCGCCATCATTTGGTCGCCGAGGCTTCTAAACTTCGGCTCGGTGTCTTTGCCCACGCCTTCCTTGGGTCTTTTGGGGTTTCTTTTGCTCCTTCGGCTGTTTTCTTCCTCGTCCTCGTCTTCCCCGTCGTCTTCGTCCTCATCCTCTTCGTCTTCGGGGTCGTTGCGTTTCTTGTTGGTTTCGCCCGGCTCGGACTCATCGCCGTCAGGCTTGAAGACTTCGAGGCGGATGATTTGCGTATCCCAGCCCCTCATCTCTTTTTCGAGGCGGGTTACATCCTTGTCCTCGTCTTCGGTCAGCGTGCGGTTTTCTTTCTCCGCTCTCTCCATGATTGCGACCGCTTTGAGTCTGCAATCTTCGCGCCTTGCTTTGAGTTCTCTTAGTTTCTTTTTCATGATTCCTCTTCTCCTTTTAGAAGTTCAAATTTTCTTTTTCTTTGCTGTAAAAAAGCGACTGTGTCTTGGTCGCTCTCTTGCTTGGGTTGCTCTTTTTGCGGTTTTGTCTTGTAGACCTCTTCCGCCGACCGAATGTCGCACTCGGTTTGGCTGTACGCCGGGAAGGTTACGGGGCTGACATCGAAGAGTTTTACCTTGAGTAGTTCCCTTATGTCCACGCCTTCGCTCTCTTGCCAAATGTCTTCCAGCACGATAAAGCCGAAGGACATTTGCGTTATGTCGCCACGGCGGATGCTGACCAGCAAATCCTTCGCCCATTGCGTGTCGGGCGGTGTTATCTTAACCAGCAGTCCTTTTTGGTCTTCGGCAAGTTCCAGCGTTCCCGCCTTGTTCCTTCCCAGCACGAAGTTGGGGTCGTGGTTGAATAATGCCCTTATGTCGTCATGCACGATGCTGTCTACGAACGCCCCCGGCAGTACCTTCTCTCTGAAGGGGAAGATTCCGCCCAGTTCTTCGCTCCATGAGTCGAAGACGCTGGCGTAGCCTATGATTTGCGGTTCTTTGCTCTCGCCGTCCGCCGCTGTGTCTATGCGTAGTTCTTTAAGCGTTACGCTCCGCCTCTCCATGTTTTTATCCATCTTTGACTCCTTCTACTGATTTGATGGGGGTCATGTTGCCGTTGACTAGGTAGTCATCGCCCCCTTTTTCGGCTGGTATCTTGTTCATGTCTTCCAGCGCCCTTATTTCGTTGGCACTCATCCAGCCGTTCTGCCGTGCCGTGGCGTAGCCGCTCATTCGGCTGTTGAAGTCGCCCCTCAGCAGTCCGTCCACATTGAACCTTGCGAAGTAGATGTCCTTCTCTCCGCTGCCGAGGCACGCTCTTCTTATGGCTTGCTCCCACCGAACCAGCCACGGCCGTATTGTGTGAACCACGAAGTCGATGCTTTGGTGTTCAATGTTGCTGAATGTGCTTCGGCTTAGGTCGCAGACCATGTGTGGCGGTACTCTAAAAATGCGGCAGATTTCAGTTAGCTGGAATTGCCGTGTTTCTAGGAACTGGCTGTCTTCGGGGCTTATGCCGATTGAGTGGTATTTCAGCCCTTCTTCCAGCACCGCTACCCTATGGCTGTTCCTTGCGCCTTGGTAGACCTTGTTCCACGATTCCCTCAGCTTTTCCGGGTCTTTGACCACGCCGGGATGTTCGAGGACTCCGCCCGGTCTTGCTCCGTTGCCGAAAAATCTTGCGCCGAATTCTTCCGTGGCGAGTGCCAGCCCCATCGCCTCTCTTGCGTAGGTTATAGGGCTTACGCCCACCACGCCGTCAAATGAAAAGGCAGGTATGTGTAGTACCTGCCTTGCCGTGTAGGTTTTGGTATTGCAGTCGTCCGTGTATTTGTAGACGATTTGGTCTTGGGCGTTCCGCTCTACCTTCATGCTCTTAGCTTGCAAGGGGTAGAGTTCGCTTACTTGTCCGCTGCGGTTTCGCTTGATTAGTGCGTAGGCGTTGCCCCACAGCAGAAGGTTCGTCATCATCATTTCTCGGAAGGTGAACGAGGTCATTTCGTTGTTGGGGCTGTCGTGCAGTACGGCGTAGAGCGGGTGTTGTTTTGCCCGGCTGGTGTCGCCGCTGGTTTCTTCCTTCATTAGGTTCAGCGGTAGGCTTGCCACGGTTTCGCTGATTACCTTTACGCAAGCGTAGACGGTCGAAACCTTGAGGGCGGTGTCTTCATCGACATTTACGCCGCTGTTCGAGGCGGATGCCGAATCGAGGTCTACCCCTTTGATGAAGTCGTCCAGTTTGGAACTGCGTTCTTCTTTAGGGTGGTCGCGGCTTTTGCGCCAGTTGAATAATCCCATGCTTTGCTCCTTTTATCATAAAATTAAAATCCCCCGCTCGTTGTAGATGCTGTCGCCGGGTCTTGCTCCCACCGCACGGCTGAGTGCCATAACGAGGGCGACCGCTCCGTCTATTTTCTCGGTGGACTTTTCTTTGTCCATCTTGATATTGCCAGCCGGGTCGGTTCGCACGAAGACATTGTCGACCATCCAGCGAAGGACTTCGTTTCCGCCGTGGGCGAGTTTCTGCTCCAGCGTGAGCTTCATCAGTTCTTTGGTCGGCGGACTCATGTCACGGAATCCTTGCCCGAAGGCTATGACCGTGAACCCCATTTCTTCTAGGTCTTGCACGAGGTGGGTCGCTCCCCAGCGGTCGAAGACGATTTCTCTGATGTTGTACTGCGTGCCGAGGTTTTCGATGAATTTCTCGATTGCGCCGTAGTGGACGACATTGCCTTCGGTGGTCATTATTAGCCCTTTGTGTTTCCATGTGTCGTATGGTACATGGTCACGCCGAACCCTCAGCCCCAGCGTTTCTTCGGGTAACCAAAAAAACGGCAGGACTTCGTATTTGCCGTCTTCATCTTCCGGGGGGAAGACCAGCACGAATGCGGTTATGTCCGTGGTGCTTGAGAGGTCGAGTCCGCCGTAGCACGCTCTTCCCTTCAGCCGCTCGGCGCTTACCGCAAAGCTGCACGCATCCCACTTGTCCATCGGCATCCACCGAGTGCTTTGCTTTACCCATTGATTGAGGCGAAGTTGTCGGAAGAGGTTCTCTTCCGCCGGGTTGTCTTTTGCCGAGTTGTATGCCGTCCTCAGTTTTTCTATGTCGACCGTTACGCCAAGGCTGGGGTTGGCTTTCTTCCAAACCTCTTCGCACGCCCAGTCGTCCTCGTCCTTCGTGCCGTAGATTACCGGGTAGAAGGAAGGGTCGTTCTTTCTTCCGCTGAGTAGGTCTTCCGCCTTTTGGTGGACTTCCCAGCAGATGCTGTTCCTGTCCGTGCCAGCGGTCGTGATTAAAAAGTACAGCGGTTGCTTTCTCGCATCGCCCGAACCGTGTAGCATGACATCGTATAATGCCCGGCTCGGCTGGGCGTGCAGTTCGTCAAAAATTACGCCGTGGACATTGAGTCCGTGTTTTGTGTAGCTTTCGGCACTCAGCACTTGATAAAAACTATTGAGCGGTTTGTAGATGATTCTCTTTTGGCTTGCCATTATCTTGCACCGCTTTTTGAGTGCCGGGCATTGGTCTATCATGCCGACCGCCACATCGAAGACGATTGAGGCTTGCTGGCGGTCGCTGGCACAGCCGTAGACTTCCGCTCCGTGTTCGCCATCTCCGCATGTGAGGTATAATGCCACCGCCGCCGCCAGTTCGCTCTTGCCTTGTTTCTTGGGTATCTCGACATAGGCGGTGTTGTACTGGCGGTAGCCGTTGGGTTTCAGCGTGCCGAATAAATCCCGCACGATTTGCTCTTGCCACGGGAGCAGGTCGAAGTTCTTGCCGAACCATGTTCCTTTTGTGTGTTTTAAGGAACTAATAAAGGCGATAGCCCTCTCAGCCATCGCCTTTCCTTTTTGGTGTATTTCATTCACGAATGCTCCCCTTTGCTTTGCTATGTTATTTTTATTTCGTCCACCCCCAGCAAGGCTGCCAGCCCTTCGCCGTTATCCCAGCGGATGTGAACGCCCCCGGCATCGTCCACGAATTGCACCGTGCCTTTGTCGCCCGGCTTTAGTTTCGTGTAGGGGTCGTCCTTCATGCTTACGAGTTCCACCCTTGTCCCTTGCGTGTAGGTTTCCCTCGCTTGTTTCACTTCTTCTCTGCTTGCTTGGTTCATTGTCCGCCTTCCTTTCCCTTTCGGAGTCTGATGTTTAGGTTGTCATCTTCTTGTAGTGATTTGACTAGGTTCAGCACCAGTTCTTGTCCTTTCATCCCGGCTAGTGCTAATCGGTACGGTGTGACCATCATGTTGTCGCAAGTTAGGCAGCACCGTCCTTCCCGGACCGGGGTTGCGTTGGCTGTCCTTCGGATGTCGGGCATCGCATCTCCGCAGATTACGCACTTGTCTTTTTCCATTATTCCACCGCCTTTGTGCCGAAGGTTTTGCCAGTCTTCTTACAGCACGGCTTTGTTTCGTTGCCGTCTAGGTGCTTGCAGAAGTCTTGGCACTTCTTCGGTATAGGACTCGGCTTGCTGTTTGCCTTCAGCTTTTCTGCGTGTTCCTTCTCGGCTTTCTTTTGCTCAGGGGTCAGCGAGTTCCAGTAGTCTTCCCACAGTTCATCGCAGATTTCTTTTTCCTTGGTGTCCAGTTCGTAGTGCTTGCAGTTACGCATTTTGCACCCCCTTCGGTATCCTTGCGGTGTAGCGTGCGTAGTCGTAGCCTTCGTTTACCACCAGTATGACCCATTCCCTTTTGGGGCTGGTTACCGCTATGCAGTAATAAGTGCCGTCCTCGTATCGCATGAGGTCTTTGTTGTCTTTTACGATGTCGCTGTCTTCGAGCAGTCGGCTGGCGAACTTGTCGTATCCCTTCGCCGTCAGTTCTACGGTCTTGACGATTTCGTATCGGCTCGGCTTGTCGCCCTTGAGCATTCCCATCAGCTTCGCTTGGTTCTCCGCCGTCATGCCGAGGCTGTCAAGGGCTGCCTTCCACTCTTCGTCCGTTCTATCCCTTATGTCGCTTAGGTCGACCGCCTTCTTGTAAAAGTGGGCTTTGCCGATTGTGTTTTGGTGTACCCAGCCGTAGGCTGCCATTCCGTCCGTGGTGCTTACGCCGTGGACTAGGCACATGCCTTCGGTTTCGCTTTGCAGTACCCACGCATCGTTTAAGTGTCCTACGGCCTCGAAGACTTCGTGGCTTTGTGCGTGCTTAAACTTCATTCCCTTGGTTATCTTCATTCTTTGTTACCCCCTAGTGGTTTGCTGTCGCTTAGTGCGTAGGTTATAAGGTTGATTGCGTGGATTTCGACTTCGTGGTAGTTGGCTTGTTCGCCTTCCGTGAATTGCAGTCTTAGTGCGTTTATCTCGGCTTTGCGTTTCCGCTCGTAGATGATTTCGGGCGCTTTGGTTATGTCCGCCAGTATCTCCGCCTTCAGTTCGTCTATGGTTGCGGTCAAGCGGTCGATGTCGGTTTGGTTGTTGCTTCGGCTTATGTAGCCTTCCGTGTAATTTGCCAGTGATTCAAAAATGTTCTTTTCCATTTGTCCTCTCCTTATAATTCCGAGTAGAGCGAGTGTCCGAAGGTTTCTCGGCACTCTCCGCACAGCAAGTCCTCGTGTGTTCCTTCGGCTATGTTTCCGCAGTATTTGCACGAGTGCTTGCCCCTTGGTATCTTTTTGCATGTTGTCCAGTTGGCATCGGGTTCGTTCGCTTGCATCATCGCAAGGACTTGTTCATCGGTTTTATCGTTGTAGGGGTATTTCACGATGCCGATTTGCGTTTCGCTTGTCAGTATAAATTTAGCCATTGTCTTTTTCTCCTTCTTCGTCTTCGTCTTCTTCGACCTCGTCTTCCTCAGCTTCTTGCCACTCGATGCTCCGCTCGGTGATGTTGCCGTAGGTGTAGCCGTTGTCGTTCTTGAGGTAGACCGGGGTGTCCTCATCGTAGTCTTCGAGGAATCGTATCAGTTCCCCGGCGGTTATTGTTTTTCCGCATTGGTCGGGGGCGTACCCGTTCCGCTTTCCTTCTATGAAGATTGTGTTTTTGTCTAGTTTCATGTTTGTTTTCTCCTTCGCTTGGGTCGTATTCGCCCTAGCAACCACACAATGCCGCAAAAGAAGACTTAAGTCCAGAGAAAGCGTGCTGAATTTCAAACTTTTTTCAAGTTTTTTTATGAAGTCGAAAAGGGCTGTTTCCAGCCCCTTTCTAGCCTTGGGTTTTAGCCCTTCAGCACGCCGCTTGCCTTGACTTCATCTTTTGAAATCAATGCCCCAAGCACCAGCACTTTTATGTACTCGGCTTTTTGGTCGGCTGGGATTTCGTCTTCCATCAGGTAGTCTTTTTGGATGCGGTGGTCGTTCTTCATGAAGAATGTTCCCGCCATCCAGCCTTCGGTCGACATTTGCGTAGTCGTGTGCGGATAGCCGTTGTTCTCAATGGCTACTATCGCATCTTGGTCTTCCTTCGCAAGTTGTTCCCTTAGTTCCTTGACTGTCAGTCCTTTCATTTTGCTCTCTCCTTTTTTCGTTACTCAGGGCGTTTCCGCCGTGGCAAGACAACGATGCCGCAAATAAAAAGTTAAGTCCAGAGAAAGCGTGGGGCGTTTTTGACTTTTATTGACTTTATTATTCCGCTATGAATTTGGTGTTGGTCAGCGGTTTTTTCGTGCCGTCACGCTCTAGGGTTATGCCCTCGCTGCCAAACATCCGGGCGTAGCGTTTTACGATGACATCGCAGTAGTTCTCCGCCAGTTCCATGTTGTAGGAAGTGCGGTTCATCTGCTCCGCCGCCATCAGCGTACTTCCGCTCCCGGCGAAGGCGTCGTAGACGAGTTCCTTTTCCCGGCTGCTGTTCCTTATGAGCCTCGCCATCAGCGTGATAGGCTTCATTGTCGGATGCTCGGCGTTGCGGAACGGTTTGCTTTCGTGGATGACATCGCTTGGGTAGGTTTCGGTTATCTTTTCGAGTATCCTCAGCAGTTCTTCCTTCTTCTTTTTCGACCAGTCCGCCTTGTCCTCGAAGAGGCTGGCTTGCGTGCGGTCGTGTATGAAGTAGTGCGGTTTTCCGCTTGCCTCACGCCAGCCGTAGAGTATCGGCTCGAACTGCCATTGGTAGTCGCTCCGCCCCAGCGTGAAGTGGTCTTTCGCCCATATCAGCGTTTGGCTTATTTTGTAGCCAGCCGCCTTCATCGCCTTGATGAAGTTCACGCTTTCCTTGGTGCTGTGAAAAATGTAGACGACTCCGCCGCCTTTGGTCACGCTGTAGGTCGCTTTATAAAACGAGAGCAGGAAGGAGAAAAAGCCTTCGTCCGTCATGTTGTCGTTTAGGATCGGGCGTTCCGCTCTATCTTGCCCCTTGTACTCGAATCGGTCTTGCTCGGTCGAACTGTAGTCGATATTGTATGGCGGGTCGGTCAAAACCAAATCCGCCGCCTTATCGCCAAAAAGCCTCTTTACATCGCTTTCGGCGGTCGAATCGCCGCACAGCAGTCTATGTCTGCCCAAGTGCCAAAGGTCGCCCTGTTGCGTGAACGGCTTGTCTACGCTGGCGAGTTCTTTCTCGGTGTCGAAGTTGTCTTCTTTTACATCGTAGACCGTTCCGCTGAAGAGTTGGTCGAGTTCCTTTATGTCGAACCCGGTCAGCGCCGTGTCGTATCCGCTGAGATTGAGTTCTTTGAGTAGGTCGGTCAGTTTGCTGTCATCCCACGCACCGCTTATCTTGTTGAGCGCTATGTTGAGTGCCTTCTCTTTCTGCTCGTCTATGTCCACGGTTACGCAGTCCACTTCCTTGATGCCGAGGTGTTTCATTACGCCCAGCCGTTGGTGTCCGCCCACTACGGTCATGTTCCGTGTGTTGACGATTATCGGCTCGACATAGCCAAACTCTTCAATGCTCCGCTTGAGCTTCTCGAATTCCGGGTCGCCGGGCTTTAGTTCCTTCCTTGGGTTGTAGGCGGCTGGCTTTAAGTCGTCCGTCTTGAATTTCTTTATTTGCATGTTCCTCTCCTTTTACATTTCGTAGCCGTCACTTGTGAAGTTGCGTATCGGCATTTTGAGTTCTTCGGCTCGGCGGATTTCGTTTTCCATGCCCTTGCTTATCTTGAGACCGAAGACCCACAGTTCCTTGGCTTGGGTCAGCGATTCTAGGGCAAGCCGCAAGCCTTCCGCTCTTTCGGCTTTGATGGTGTCGTCTAAAATTGCGGGTAGTATAAGTGCGGTGCTATCGGCACGAATCCTTGGTCGTAGGCGAGGCGGCAGTACAGCCTCGCTTTTACCGTGTTGCTCTGAGTGTTTCCGCTGTAGGGTGAGCAGATGTAGACCCGCTCTTTTGGTGTTGCGGTCATGGTTTCTCCTTTGGCGGTTCGTGCGGTATGCCTACGAAGTCCATTACTCTCCGCAAGCCCAGTCCGCCGTCCTCGCAATCTCTTAGGCAGTATTCGTATTGTTTGGGGTGTGTCGCCGCCATTCTTTGAATGCGGTTCGGCTCTTTTTCGAGATGGCATCCGAAGAGGCAGAACATGCATCCCGTCCGCTCCGCCCCGGTTGTTTTGTATCCCTTCTTCGCCTTGACCACTTCGCCGTAGACTTTGGCTATCGGTATTTGGTAGTAGTCGATGTAGCGAAGGATGTCATCTTCCGTCCAAAAACTGAGCGGGGCTGACCGTGCCTTTCTTCCGTTGAATAAATTGCACCCGGTCTTCAGCCACGCATCCGTTCTTCTTCGGCTCTCGATTGCCAGCGTGCCGACATAAGGTTTCCGTCCGCTTTCCTTTCCGTACTTGCGGAGCGGAGCTTCTTTCATTATGTAGCAGCACCCATCGCCCATCTCGAAGGGGGCGTCCAGTAAAAACCGCCAGCGCTTATAAAGCGAATCACGGAATTTGAAGTGCGTGCCGTCACGCTTTGTGCCAGTCATCCGTTCTATTGCCCAGAGTGCGTTTCGCTTGTGTCCTGCGATTGTCTTGGCGACATCCTTGCTTATAACCGGGTATCCGTATTTTTCTATCACGGCGCGGAAGTTCATGCTGGGTCGCAGTTCGACTAGGTTCTCGGTGTTCCTTGCGTGTTCTACGACTTCGGGGTATTCCAGCCCCGTGTTCACGAAGACCGCCGGGACTTCGGGGAAGAGCTGCCGAACCATGTGCAGTAGCACCGTGCTGTCCTTTCCGCCGCTGAACGAAACGAAGACCTTCCCCTCGTTGCGTGCGTACCATTCCAGTATCTTGGCTTGGGTCTTCCCCACTTTTACTTCCCACGGTAGGGCTTGCAAGTATTTTAAGTCGTCACGAGTGAACGCCATTGCTTTGCCCCCTTATTTGATTTTTTCCCACGGGAACTCTTCACGGCCGAAGTGTCCGTAGCACGCTGTGTGCATGTAAATCGGTTTGTTTAGTCCGAGTTCTTGGATTATGTTTGCCGGGCGGAAGTCGAAGTTCTTCTTGAGGTAAGCCTCTATCTTGTCCAGCGGTTTGTGGTTCGTTCCGAAGGTGTCGATGGCTAGGCTTATCGGCTCGGCTAGGCCTATGCCGTAGGCGACTTGTATTTCGCATTTGTCGGCGTAGCCTTTTGCTACGATGTTCTTTGCGGCGTAGCGTGCGTAGTACGCTCCGCTCCTATCGACCTTGGTGGCGTTCTTGCTTGAAAAACATCCGCCGCCCACTCTTCCGATTCCGCCGTAGGTGTCGACTACTATCTTCCTTCCCACGCATCCGCTGTCGCCGTAGCTTCCCCAAACGGTAAACCGTCCGCTGGGGTTGACGATGATGTCCGCTCCGCTTTGAATTAGTTGCTGGAAGTCTTCCAGCACCGGGGCGATTACTTCTTCGGCGATTATCTTTTGGATTGTTTCCGTGGTTAGGTGTTCGGCGTGGCTTACCGAAACCAGCACCGTCTTGAGTGCTAAGGGCTTGTCGTCCTTGTACTCAATGCTGACTTGGCTCTTGGCATCGGCGAAAAAGTCTGTCCGTGTTCTTCGGAAGTATTCGTATCTTTGCATGAGGCGGTGTGCCAGCATTATCGGCAATGGCATGAGTTCCGCCGTTTCGTTGCATGCGTAGCCGTAGACCATGCCTTGGTCGTTGGCTCGGAGTTCCTCTTGCACCACGGCTTGGTTGATGTCGGGGCTTTGCTTGCTTATTTGCTGGATAAAGCGGAAGGGCTTTGTGTATCCGATTTGCCCCAGTATTTCGTTCGCTATGCCGAGGTAGTCTATCTCGGCCGTGGTGGTCGCCTCGCCGTATATCATGAGTAGGTCGTCTTTTATGGCGCACTCGACCGCCATCATTGCTTTGGGGTCTTGTGCGAGTGCGGCATCGAGGAACGCATCGGCTATGGTGTCGCATGTCTTGTCGGGGTGTCCGATGTTCACGCTCTCGCTTGTCAGTATCTTTCTCATTGTGGTTCTCCCTTTTTGAATAAGTTTTTGAAAATGGCTTCCATCACCGCCACTACGATTCCGTTCCCCGCTTGCTTGTACATTTGCGAGTTTGAAAGCCCGGCTCTTTTGACCTTGGTGATTTGTTCGTCCGCCCAGCCCATCAGCCGCCAGCACTCGGTCGGCGTGAGCTTCCGTATCGTGCAGTTCTCCAGTATGAGGTTGTCTTTTTGTACGGTGGTTATGGTGTTGGTTACGCCGTCCGTCCGCTCTTCCGCTTGCTGGACTAGGTTCTTGTGTCCGTCTTCGGGCGGTCTGCCACGGAAGGCTACGACCTTCAGTCCGTTGCGTTCTCCGCGCAAGGTAGGCGCTGTGTCTTCGTAGGCTCTCATTTCTCGCTGGGCGTAGAGGTCGTCTACGATGATTTTCTTCTCGGTGTTTCCGCCTGAGCATGTCGCCAGCGTTGGTGCTATGCCTTCGGGGTCGTAGACCCTTTTGTGCATGTCGATAACCTTGCCCCACTTGCCTTCTTCGATTTGTCCTACGACCACGCACTTCGGCTCTTTGTAATCCCGCCCCAGTAACGCTCCGCAGATTTTGGCGTCGGGCGGGTAGACCGATTTTCTTCGGTTTGTGAATTTACTGGCAAGCATTGACCGCATCGTTGACTCTTTGAGGAAGAACCGCTTGTCGACCTCTTCTTCCAAAATGTCTTTGAGCCTTCGTGTCAGTTCTCTCGGCTGGGGGAAGGCGTAGTGTTCGTGGTCGCCGAGTATGCTCACGGCGAAGACCCTTTCACGGTTTTGCGGTACGCCGTAGTGTTTGGCGTTCAGCACCTTTGAGTATGTTTGGTATCCCAGTCCGCTTAAAAAGGCGACCCACTTGTCGTAGTTCGCCTTGTGTCTTTTTCCTATTAAATTTTTGACATTCTCCAGCAGTAGGTACTTCGGCAGCGTGCCTTTTTCCTTGGCTCTTATCAGCAATCGCTCCACTTCCCAAAGCAGTCCGCTCCGTGTTTCGCTCTCTTTGTCTAAGCCTTTTTGATGCCCGGCTACGCTGATGTCTTGGCAAGGGAACGAGTATGTCCAAAGGTCTGCCGGGGGCAGTTCTTCGACTTGCCGTATGTCGCCGAGGTTCAGTACGCCGGGGTCGTGCAAGGCTCGGTATGCAAGGTCGGCGAACCTGTCGTTGTCGCTGACCGCAATTACCCTATGCTCTACGCCGATGTTTTTGAGGGCTTGCGTTTGGCTGCCGAGTCCGCTGAATAATTCGATTACTCTCAGCATTTATTTACCCCCCAGCAGTTTTTCCATGATGTCATCGTTGGGGTTTTGGTTATCCCACTCTTTGAGCTTCGTTTCTCTGACGACCGTGTAAATCTTCGCCCACGCATCGTTGGCTTGCTTGAGGTATGTAGCCGCCAATTGAACGAAGGGCGATGGCACGGGCTTGCCGTTCTCTTTGACGATTAAGCCGATGTTGCTGTTTTGCTCTTCGCACTCGTGCCAGCGGCTCTTGCAATGTGCGTACTCTTCGAGGTGGCACGGCAGTATCCCTTTTAGGCATCCGATTTTGGCAAGCCAGTCGTAGACGAAGGTGTATAATTCCTTGCCCTTGGCACTCAGCCACTTCGCCGGGGTTGCGGGCAGTTCTTCCGCATCCATGAAGTCCACTATTTCGATTTTCCTTTTGCCGGGGTTGCCTTCCAGCACCTTCTCCGTTGCACTTTTTTTGGGGCGTCCTGCCCCCGCTCTGTATCCACCGCTTGGCATGTTATTCTCTCCTTTTTGATTGTTTGATTTTTGATTTCGTTGCGAAATCAGTTTTGATTTGCAAGGCTGTTTTGGAACGAAAAAAGCACGGTTTTCGCCGTGCCTTAGTCCTTTTTCCGATTATTTTAGGTTTGATTTTTGATTATGCGAATTTCTGCGCGTGCCTGCCTGCCCGGTCGCCTCTTTTGAGGCTGTAGAGGTTTAGACCCCCCTACGGTTGCGTTCCTTTAGCGACTTTCGGCTGTGGCACGAGTGGCAAAGGCTTTGCAGATTATCCATGTCCAGCCTCTCTCCGCCGTCTTTTATCTCTTTGATGTGGTCGACCATTGTCGCCTTCACTAGCGTTCCGCCTTTTCGGCAGTCCTCGCAGAAGGGGTCTTTCCCCAGCTTCTGCCGTCTTAGGGTTTCCCACGGTTGGGAGTTATAAAAGCGTTTGAGTTCTT
>Ga0131853_10015185_pt1 | contig 14093 bp, 10 predicted proteins | sample TergutLab28metaG_FD_92764 | JGI IMG/M metagenome (GOLD analysis project Ga0131853, IMG submission 92764) | Labiotermes labralis P1 segment gut microbial communities from Petit-Saut dam, French Guiana - Lab288 P1 (version 2) (version 2) | ecosystem: Host-associated > Arthropoda: Insects >... | reverse complement strand
AGTAGAAGTAGCAGTAGTAATACTAGTAGTAGTAGTAGTAATTATGTGGTGGTGGTGATGGTGAGAGTAGTAATATTAGCAGCATCACCAGTAGTAGTAGTAGTAGTAGAAGTAGCAGTAGTAGTACTAGTAGTAGTAGTAGTAATTATGTGGTGGTGGTGATGGTGAGAGTAGTAATATTAGCAGCATCACCAGTATTAGTAGTAGTAGTAGTAGAAGTAGCAGCAGCAGCAGCTACAAGAAGGCAACATAATAATAATAATAATAATAACTAACGAAACTAATTTTTACTGCTGTGTTTTGAATACATATATATTTATTCTGAGTTTGTTTAAAGATGCCCACAGGAACTCTTGACTGTATAGCGTCTAATGTTATGATCAGCAGTCAATATTGAATTTACAAGACTCTGAAAGGAATTTGGCGTGGCTTTAGATGAAGTAGGCCTACTCTCCCAGTATGGGCATTTACCGGTTTTTGAAAACGACAAAAACCTCGGACATATGAACCCAAGATATTCCGGATAAGAAATATAAATGTCATTCATTTCCTCAGCCGTGAAGTTAAGTACTGCTTAAAAATACCGTCAGATCCTTAATATTATCTCTGATTAAAATAAATTCTTATTCCGTCTGCTGCTAGAATATAAGAATCAAGGAATAAAGGAATGTTACAAAAATGTTATCTGTTTGCCATTTATTAGACTCTGTGAAGTGGAATGGTCACTATTTGTCAGAAGTCGACTGCCTCTGGAGTGTTGGAGGGGTAGAAGGGGGAAATATTTGTTCCTTCTCGTGACGTTCAGCTAACGGATCACAGAACGTCTGACAGTCCGACGAGCTGAGAGCGCTCTTCACGCGTCACGAGATACAAACGATTGATTAATAAAACAATCGTGACGGACGGGTGCATCTTCTGTTCGGAAAGCTCTCTCCATTCAAAGTGACGACCACAAAGTGGAACGAAAGATGTAATGCTTTCGTGTATTCTTAAAGGCACTACACAGGGTAATTTAACATCTTTTTACTTTAATGTCGGAACCGAGGCATGTGGATAGCAAAAAATTTATAATGCCTGCCATCTCGCATTTGCTTTCCTATAGTATGAGTCTTTTTACACTATATACAAAAAGGTAAAGTAAGGTAAAGTGCACCCTTGTACAGCCTATCGCCTACTTATTATTCTCAACCACCCCACTAATTTTCACCCGATGATTTTTCTCAACTAATCACAAAGACAATGGAACATTATACTTTGTATTTGGAGCCTGATCAGGAATGGTTGGAACTTCACTAAGAATACTTCTTCGAACAGAACTAAGACAACCAGGACCCCTTGTTGGAGATGACCAAATCTACAACATCATTGTTACAGCCTATGCTTTCGTTATAATTTTCTTCATAGTTATACCGATTATAATCGGTGGGTTTGGAAATTAATTAGTACCGTTAATATTAGGAGCACCAGACATAGCATTCCCACAAAAAAAAACAACATAAGATTTTGGCTACTTCCTCCCTCACTAACTTTACTACTTACTAGTAGAACAGTAGATAGCGGAGTAGGAACAGGTTGAACTGTTTATCCGACTCTTGCAAGAGGAATTGCACTGAGGCTCTGTACAGGTCTTACGACCCATAGGGGAAGTAGAAGTATAGCTCTACTCTTTCTTGACCACGGCACTAGAAGGGGTGAGGGGTCAGCGTCACGCACCGTCCGCACTTTACCCCGGAAAATACCCGGTACCCATTGTACAGGAGGCTGGGTGGGCTCCAGGTCCGGTCTGGACAGGTGCGGAAAATCTCGCCCCCACCGGGACTCGATCCCCGGACAGCCCGTAGCCAGTCGCTATACCGACTGAACCACCCGGCCCACACGCTATATACAAGAACTTCGTAAAATTAACGCACAATGTGGAGACTCTTTTTGTCTCTTGGACATATATTTTATGTCCGATATTACTGACTACATTTAAACGAATATTAGAAGTCTAATATTCAGGTCCTCCGTTTTGTTATGCACAGTAACAGGGTTATGGTTAGTCTGACACCCCAAAATCAAAGCTGTGGAAATTAAAATTTCACTTAAAAGCCGACATTAAAATCTTACGAAAGGGGTTAATATTGTTTGGCATTGAACCATTACAAACCTTATGAGATGTTAGTATGGGAGTTGCCCGGGAAGAAAACACACGAATAAGTAGATCTATGGTCATATCTCCTCTCCATTTTTACAGTATTTATGCAGTAATTACACCCGAAGAATTCATATATAACTTTCACTACTGTGTACTCATATTTATAGAATTGTTTTTTAGTAATTTTAGACCACTCACTTGTTTCAGTGTGACGATATCAGATGCTGTATTATACAATTTTTACTTCCTGACGATGAGCACTACAGTGTTAGAAATATATAGAAGAATATAATAAATTTATTATAAAATAAGAATTTGTGTATTAAGTTGGTCAACTGCTAAGATTACCCTCTCCATTATTTGCAACAAACTATCGTACTGTTATAGACGGTTAAAGAGTTCTATAAAATTTGTAAAGGTTATATTTGAGGGAAAGATAGTGACAAGTCAGAATATGGGGATTCCTTTTCTCAGGGATATGACGCCACTCCACCGATTAATTGGTTACCGACGTTTTGACGCCACTGCGCTGCTCCGAAACGTCAGGGACCGACTGTCTAGTGACCCGACGTCATATTCTTCCTCAGAAACACCGCAACGAAAATCTCACGACTCGATAATCACAAAGCATTTGAGAGTAAATTAATAAAGAAAAGCTTGGCGATTTCCTTGCTTCTGCTCAGCGTTGCCATGGCCAATTTAAGAACGTAAAGCAAAAAGCACGTAACACAGTGTTCTTACATCTTTGTTTATGCGTTTTGAAACATTGTCACCGTAAACGAAGAATACGAATCGAGCTGTTATTTTTAGTGTAGAGTTAGTGTAATATTTGTGTGTGAAAGGTAGACACTGCAAACAGCAGAAAGCAGACAGGACAGAATGCGGAAATTACTAAGTTGTGCTGTTCGCCATGTAGGTTTTGTGGCAGTTAAATCAATTGGAAACTGAAACGTGACGCTCTTTGTTCTGTTATGAAGTTACCGACGATGACCTATAAGTACTTACTTCATATTAAGGAACATCGTCTATCACAGGAGTTGTGTCACGTCCAGTTAAGTGTTTAATATTCATAATCACCACCAAGCTAACCTCAATTTTGGCACATGAAGGCGGTTGAGATGGGTCTGGAATAAGGGATGGAGGGAGAGATGAGAAATAAATACAAAATTTTACTTCGAGTACCACTGGGAGGCCTTCACATATTTGAAATAATAATACTAAAATGGATTTTGAAGTTTATTTGCAAGTGTGAATCGAATTCATCACGTTGGAAATATGAGAGTAAACTTTACTCCCAACATAATTAAAAGAGAGATATTGTGAACTCACTGAGGTGAAATATGTTAATTTCTGAACGTTTTTCATACCAAAACCTTCATTGTTTCCGGCTATTCGAGTGAGATCCGAGCAATGAACGAGAAAATCTGACGAATTCTGTAGATAACACAAAATACTGATCAGATAAACTCTCGGTCATTACGGGCCTACATAATATTTCTAGCTCTAATGAAGTCCTTCCTTAGAAAATCTTTTCTTTACATTAGGTTGGTGTTCCCCTAAATTCTGAAAATTTCGCAGTTCCCTTTGCCTTTCTTTTCTTCTGTTCTGTTGCATGTGCACCCATCCTGTTTCTTTCCTACCGCCACTATCAGGTCTGATGTTGAGAGGGCTTATGACTTTTTCTTTGTTGAAGTGTAATGAATTTGTCACTCCAAACACTAGTGCGTCCCACTCTTATGGAACGCCATCGTCAACCTGTAAGCAATTTTTACCCTTCCCATTTCCACGTTTTCTTTTTCGTTTCACAAATTTAGTTTCAGAGGTGAAGGTGAAAGTACACCAACTCTTCTTATACTGTTCCAGCCTCTTCTTAATCATCATCTTCCTCTCCTTATTCCTGAGCTCGTTGTCTCATCCAACTTCTTACCTTTCTTTTGTCATTTTTTTTCATAGAAGAACAATTTCTCTGTTGAACTTCTTTCCTGCCATGATCTGCAGAACAGTTGACAATCACGTGGCATCACCAGTCTCCTGAATTTTTTTCAGCCTTTTACTTCTGTGTTTTGGATTCTCCCTACTGTCGAATCAGAAATCACACGGTCTGTCTCTAACAAAACACATAGAAAGGGGGCTTTTAAAACCTGTAGCGTATATCTTTGCATTTCTTTTCGTCGCTTCTGGTAGTAATTTTAAAAATGTTTTCATTAGCGTCTTCATCCATGTGCAAATCTGTTATCTCTTGCGGAGTGATGGTTTGAAGATGATTCAATAAATCTGCATGCAACAATGCGTATAAGACGGCTCCTGTAAATTTGTTTTCTCTTATTATAGGTAGAACTTTGCGTAATAATGAATTGTATATATATATATATCTACATAATTATTACGTTACATGCAGTCTAAAAATATATCAAAATAAGACTACGACTTCTCAATCATTTGTAGCGCATTATTGCCAGAACCAAGCCGTTACGACAACCGTGCTGCATAATGACGAAAATATTAAATACTTTTTCCCTTGTTTTTCACGTTGTATTTAAGAGCATAAGTTTAGATGTACAAATTAGCACAACAGTGTCATGCATACGTTATTCTCTGTGTTTGTTAAATAGAACTTAAGACTAGTGTCAGTAATTTCCGAGAATTTCCCCTTTTGTCGACTTCACAAAACTCTGTACAGCGTCTCTGTATCAGAATTAGTACGAATTGTAGTGACGGAATTGCTGTTATTCTTTTAGATTCCGTCGTAATATGACATACATTTTTCAAGGTAGCTGAATTCCACAACTACAGAGAATATTTATAATGTATATTTATATAATGTATCTGTGTAGCTGATAGCTATAGGGTTTATGAAATTTTGTGATTCACTTACGATCGGAAGGAGGCGTAACATTTTAATGCAACCTCATCATAAAGGAGAACAAATTTAATAACTGTCCAACAAGATGCGACTGTATTCAGGTTATTACATTTCAGTAGGCAGGTCTACATGTTTCGGCTGTTGACACCCATCATCAGGAGCTCGTATAACTGTAGTTACAGCTTCTGGCACTGGTCAACCGGGTCTACTACCATCCGTACCCGTTGTTGAGATGACAACGAGAGCTGATGGTAGTAGACCCGGTTGACCAGTGCCAGAAGCTCTAATTACAGTTGTACGAGCTCCTGATGATGGGTGTCAACAACCGAAACATGTAAAACTTCCTACAGAAATACAGTAAAATGAATACAGTCGTGTCTTGTTGGACAGTTATTAAATTTTATTCACGATGCACGGACACATGAATATAAAAAAATAAAGGATAACATTCTCAGTAGGCTTATCATATTTAACTTACTTCTGTTTTATGTGGTGACCAGTAAAGTTCTTATACAATTTGACCTTGATTTACGCCCATTTGATTTAAGAGGTTGTGCTTTAATATACACTGTCAATGTACGTCACTTCTCAGTTTACACCCTCTAAATTTTGGCCTTTGGCTGCCTGCGTACTATGACACGGCACGGAAGAAGACTGAGCGCTAGTTCCCTCACTGCACTGTGAGAGTCGCCGTGCACTAGCTGTTTAGTTGAGACCACAGATAAAACTTCATGCCACCTGGTTTGTTTGCCTTTATTTTAGAGTCATTTTTTGTTCTACGTGCAAACGCCGCCATGACACGCCCAATTGAGGAACAAAAACACTGAAACGACGACGAATAATCACATCATTTATCTTAAAGGTGATAATATGTATGACCTGTGACGGAGTAGTTAAACCTGCAAAATTGAATTTTATCATCCGTGAAGGAGGTATGCGAAGTTTATCATCCGTGACAAGCTTAGAAACTATGGAATAGGCAGACACAGAAAAACTGAGACAAAGACGAATTATAGAACACAGAAACTAACAATACTCTTACCTACGTGTAAGGAACAGGCACAACCGAAACCCTAAACTGACTGCAGCAAGAATTTTATGTTCTGTTGACCGTGCATCACTGTTTAATCTTGTAAATAAAAGCAAATTGGTGCACAATTTTTTTAGTATGTTTATTTCTTAGTACATCTATCAATCTGTACATGTTTCGGGCGACTATGTGCCCATTATCAGAAGATACAACTGTATTTATAAGACACTTTGTACTTGTTATTCTGTATGGATAACTGTCTAGTATGCACCCTGCACGCCAGACACTCATCCACACAGAATAACAAGTACAAAGTGTCGCGTAAATACAGTTCTATCTCCTGATGATGGGCACATATTCGCCCGAAACATGTAGAGATTGATAAATATACTAAGAAATAAACATACTATGAAAAATTGTGCGCCAAGTTGGCTTTATTTACAAGATGCAACAAGAATGTTAAGGTTAGTAAGATACGGTCTGCATAGTCTGTGGAATTGAAATTAATCGCCCGTGACGTAACGGTGATGATACGGAACATGTACCATCCGTAACAAGTGAACACAAATCTTTTACACGTCCGTTTCCACTTACGTAGATTAAAAAGTAATATTATTTGTTTATTAATGTATTAATGTCAGGCACGCAGTATTACGTACAGATACACATTATGAAATGAAGTGCCCTCCATGCTATTCGTAGTGTGTAATTAACATGGCGTGATTTGTGTGAAGTGGTTTTGTTTTGAAGTGACGTGAAGTGAGTTACGGTGAAGTTCTTGGGGACAAAAGTACCATGTACATTAGGGTGACCTTACACTGAGGGTACTCGATTGTATTGTGACTATTTCAGTTGGTGTGTATCTTGTACTGTGGTTGTTTTAACTTGTTTTCTAATGTGTGGGTGCGTGTATGTGGTGGTGTTTTGACATTTGTGTAGGTGTTTTGGTATTATGTATACTTGTATTGACTGTGTTTTATATTGTTTGTACTGTGTTTTTGTATTGTTTCCTTTATTATATTTATTCTTATTTGTTTTGTCTGTACTAGTGAAAGAATTACTGCCATCGAGTGAAAACTCAATTTTAGTAAATAATAATAATAATAATAATAATAATGTACGGCATATGAAGAGGCTGTCATTGTTATGTTTGCCCGTAAAAGTCAGCTATTCCATTACTTCTTATGGGAATATCATTTTTGATTTAGGTTTTTGATTTACGCCTTTTCTATTTATGCCCACCTGCTTAGAACAAAACTAGGACGTAAAACAAGCGCTACTTATACTGACGTCTCTATTTGATGATTTATAGGCGCGCTCGCACAGTAGCGAAAAGCGCACATTGACTTATGTCATGTCCCTCCGTCTGGCCGCATGTATGAGCGTGACTCCCACTGGACTGATTTCTATGAAATTTTGTATTACGGACTTTCATGAAGATCTATTCATACAATCCAAAATGTTTAAAATCCGTGCATAAAGACCTCAGTAGGATTTATTGTTGCAGGCGATATTAAATCGCCCTACGAGCGTTCTCTGTGAGTTCAATGTTATTAGTCTGTTTTGGATAGCCCTGGAAGTACAAATATAACGCGAACGCGACACTGTGGCACGCTGTACGTACATGGCCTATCTTGTTCATGTCACAGTAAGATCCTTTACCGTATTTTTTTTTTAAATTCCATTCTAGGCTAAACAGTTTCATTACAAAAGGCAACAAAACCCAGAGCGAGCTGCAACTGAATGACTAGTAACTGGTTTACTTATTTATTTTTATGACGTTAGTATATTTGGACAGATAATATGAAGATTGTGAAGCATAACACAGAATAAATTACCAAAAATAAAAATGATTTACACGTTTGGAAAAACTATGCAAATACTAAAGTGAGTAAATTGACCGTAGAGACCTATGATGGAGTAAGTGCTGATAGAATTTTCATTGCTTATATTTTAGTATGTTCTGCATAAAGCTTTTAATAATCTGCATATGAACTTATTTGTATGAAATTAGAAGTATCCTGGTGCCTGTTAACTTTAGATCGAATAAATGTGCAGTTCAGAATGTGTTTTTCCCACTCGGATTTCACCAGTTTATGATATTGCAAAATAAGCTTTGTTGAAGGGCAGAGGCAAAATTCAAATCTAACGATACCGTCACTGCTCTACTGCTGCAAACGTAACACGACATGAAAGGGCGTGAAAGCGAAGCTCCAATCATTCGTAATCTCGTCCTTAAATGGAAGTGGAAAAGAACTCTCACAACCGTCTGTTAAGGGAGGTGGTTGTGGAATTACTAACAAAAACCGTCTTGGGCTTCACTCGGAATAATTTACATATAAATTTGTTTCAAACGCCTTCCACAAACGAGGCGAGCATGTTGGTGTCTTTCCTGTGATTGTTAATGTGTGACTCTGCTCTGAAGGAAGAGAAACATGAGGGGACGTCGAATGCTTTGCGTTTCTAAAAGTTCCCAACGTAGCAGAGTGTTATGTTGCACTTGAGGACATTGACAGACGAGAGGTGTGGGGTATGTGGACCAACGCATCTCACAGAGGTCGTGGATGCGGTAGACAGACGGGGAAAAAAATTGCATTCAGAGGAATGGAAGAGAAGGGAAGAAAATAAACGCCAGCTGGAGTTGAATGAGATAAAATATACGAGAAGGAAAAAAAAGCTACTTTAGACAATGGAAAATAATGAAGAAGCAAAAGAGGAAGAAATGACAGAGAAAACGTAAAATATTGAAGAAGAGATGGATCAGGACGGATGGACAATCGAATGGATGATTGGTGATGAATGAAGATGGATAAAGATGACAAGAAAATGGTGTGGTAGATAAATTGTGTATTGGTTAGATAAATCGCTTTTATTTTACTTGGCGAAGTGTATAAAAAGTTAGCAGTCAGGTTTTGACTTGAGAACTGATAGAGAAGTAAGAAATGTATATTTTTCGCTGCTGTGTAGGGTCCAGGAACGTACAGCTAAGAAACTGCGAACGGATACGTTAGATAAACACATATCTTACACAAACCTACAAATTATCCCCAGACCATCAGGCACCAATGCTCACTGTCACATTTTGCTTTATATCATACGTTCAAAACATACATATTATATTCGTCTGCAAACACCCTGTCGGCGGGACTTCGTTCCTGAAGTCGTCAGCGGTCTACTGTCTGTCGTCATGATGCTTTTTATCTTTCCCTTCCTGTGCTTCTCCCTACCGTTATTTAGGGTCTTCTTTGGGCACAAAATAAACAAAAATGTTATAAAAGCTTAGAGAATTACGTATCAGAAGTCTCAGTACGTTACTGGTTTCATCTCCTTATGCACAAACACACAACTAAGGTTCTTTTATCAAGCAGAATTTCAACCAGGACACATTCTGACTGAAGTTTTCATAACTTTCCTCTGCTACTGCAGGGAAAATCCGGTGTAGTACTGTATCTTCTATTAAATCACAACCGTTACCTTCAAATTCTTCAGAGTTGCACGCAGTTATTCAGGACAGTGAGTTACTGATTGCACTATTCAACAAATTACAAATGTAAGCATCCATGTATGCATACAGTCGTTAACAATTTTTTCTGAGGCGGAAGGAGAGCCCATACCTGCGTGATTAGAAACGACAGCTTCTTTATATACAGCTTAGTTCTGAAACACTAGAGAAGTCCTTCGCCGAACGAGGGTGTTGTTTCACTCAGAATTACCGAAGTTGGACACACCAAGGCCTTATGGGAAATTGGGTGATGGGGGATGTGGGGATGTGGGGTTACGGTTAACACTCCTCAAAGACTAAGCGGTCTGAGTAATTACTTTACTGTCGGGTGACTAAAAATCAGCTCGGAAGTAGAATGGAGAATTATAAATACCACCTAAGTTACTTTTCGTGTCTTCAAGTAGCTCAACCACGATTCAAAACACACCTTATTCGAATCCCAGGCGGGGCAATAGATGTCAGAAATATCCTGACCGTCTGTGAGTTCCACTCAGTCTCCCGTTCGGTGGCAATATGGTGCTTCTTCCCGAGAGCAGAGCGGCCAAGACGTGACAATAGAAACTGCCCTTCTAGTACTTAGGCTAAGGAATAAGTAGAAATGTATCTCCACTGTTCCTTTATGCCTTCATGGCTTTCTTTTCAAATTCAACATGTAGGATCACGTTTGAACTGCCAAAAATGCCATAGACTGTGGCCGATGTGGGGCTACAGTTGAAAATAACGTCAGAGTTATGAACAATATTCTCACGGGAGCCATACGCTACATCATATTACTGACTCGTTTCAGGAGTTTTCCGGCTTTGTTCACCAATCGACCATCAACTTATTTGACTCTGACACTGAGGAAACTTTGGAGACCGAGTTAGCACAGTGGTTAAGGTGCTGTGCTACAAATCGGAAGGTCGCTGGTTCGATTACAGATGGTTTCATTGGAATTTTTCATTGACATAATCCTTCCGATCGCACTATGGCCCTGGGGTCGACTCAGCCTCTAACAGAAATGAGTACCAGGAGTATTTCTTGGGTGTAAAAGCTGCCGGTGCGTAAGGCTGACAACCTTACCACCATCCTGGACCATTGTTACGTAATCTGGGAACCGTATCTTCCTGGAACCCTCTGGGCACCTCGGGCCTGTAATGGGAATCAATTACCTTTTTTTACTGAGGAAACTTTGCAGATTGTAAGTTGTTCTTATATAACCGTAAGGTAACTGTTATGAATAATGGAAACTAGCAGTTAATTCGAAAGCAGGCGCAGAGTGAAACAAATGTTTACGCTGTGTCCAGCCTGCTTAGAGTGCCAGGTGGGTGGTATCATGTTCCTGCTCAGTGAGGATGGAACAGCACGTGAGCCTCAGGGTTGAGGCTGACCTCATACCCGTCCGGACATTCTTCTCTTGAGTGGGAGGGGCTAAAGATGTAAGATAACGCGAGGCACAGAAGTGGGTGGAGAAACGCTAATCTACTTTACATTAAGGCTGGAGTTTCCTCACGTAGCCCCTAATGATGCTGCATCCCATCCTGCAAACCAGTGTCCCTGGTTGCCGACTGAAAGGGGTATCCTGCTTAGTGTAGAACTAGAAGTTGGAGATCTGAACAGATAAAGGAGAATGAAAGGAGTGAACAGGGGGATGTGGCTTACAAAAGAGGAACAACGGCAGAATAGCAACTTTGGCACTATTTCTCTAAAGTCCGTTCTAACTTAACTTGAAGTGGAATGAATATGTACAGAAAGTTATACAAATATCATTTTATGCCGGTTTAGAAGATAAAGGCAGAAGTATCCGTGAAGTTTCATTTTAATTAAAAGTAACATTTAAGCATTTGCTTGGTAATGCAGTAGTTACGAAGTTACCGTTTGCCTCTTGAATACTGTGTGGCGCAAAAAAGCATTGGTACTGAGTAGTCAAGCAAAGTTTGTACGGCTTTTGTTATTAATTTACCACAAATATGGGTTGTAAGTGTTAAATTCGATTGTCTAGAGCGTACCTGTGTACCCGTGTTGAAGAAGCGTTCGTAAATTTGTTTGTCTTTATTTGTCGGGCCATTTTGCACTTGAGTTTAAAATTGGGTATTAAGGTAAAGCTGTCCCTTAAAGGCCTGGGCAGTCTGTAGGTTGCCAGGAGTTTGAGGCTTCCATACAGGCCTGGGCAGTCTGTAGGTTGCCAGGAGTTTGAGGCTTCCATACAGGCCTGGGCAGTCTGTAGGTTGCCAGGAGTTTGAGGCTTCCATACAGGCGTGGGCAGTCTGCAGGTTGCCAGGAGTTTGAGACTTCCATACAGGCGTGGGCAGTCTGCAGGTTGCCAGGAGTTTGAGGCTTCCATACAGGCCTGGGTAGTCCGTAGGTTGCCAGGAATCTGAGGCTTCCATACAGGCCTGGGCAGTCTGTAGGTTGCCAGGAGTTTCAGGCTTCCATACAGGTCTGGGCAGTCTGTAGGTTGCCAGGAGTTTGAGGCTTCCATACAAGCCTGGGCAGTCTGTAGGTTGCCAGAAGTTTGAGGCTTCCAAACTTTCTGTGCATTCGGCACATGGAGGTGTCAACGTTGACAGCTCTACGGACGGGCAGCGTTTGCACATATTTTTAAAACATACGAATACAAGATGCCTTCTTTTATCAGGTGTTCGCTTCTATACCTGTATGTTGTAAACTGCACATTTACGTTTAGCCTATTATGAATCTTTAACTTCTTGTTTGGATATATTGGCATTCAACTGTCAGTGGGGATGTCATTTGCTCCCACACTTTCGTTGTGTTTCGTTACATAATTTTTCTCGTGCTGTGTGTCCTGGGTCACATTTATAAGGATATTAAATGTGCCTTTTGCAATACCTATACCCTTCGCACGAAATTCGCGAAGTCCAGGATACTGTTGTCCTAAAATTTTATAAATGACGCGTGTCAGTGGGGGTATAATCTACCATTTGTAAAGATGTGAGCGTTTAGATATAGTTAATAGTTTCGTTCTGGAAGATAGTTTATCGATTCACAATAAGGTCAGGAAATTCCCTTCCGCCATCACTCCCAAAATGGATGCATTTGGTTCCGTTGCTCTTTTTTCTTTTTTTTGGGGGGGGGGGATGGGATGGACGTAGCTTAAATCTGACCGTACGTGTTCATGTGTTGCTGATGTGAAGAATGCGCGGACCTATGTCTCCTTCCGTCATACCTCTTGATGCTTCTTTAATTACACGGAGGTTGTTACTTCCAGCTTAAGTTGATATTATTCGTTGTTCTCGACAACATCCACAGCAGACCGAGGGTGATGGCTCCAGTGGCAAAGTGTGTGATGTCTGACATGCGGTCGGAAGATCCTAGTTTCGAGTATCTGTTGAGAAAGCCCTAGCCAAAATAACACTTCCACGATATTGCTCGATTTGTCCAGGAAAATTCCGATATACGGCCTCAAATTTTACATTGACTGATGCCTTTCATATCATTTCAAATTTATTTATCTTGTTACTTTTCGACATTATGTAGCTTGCGATACGGAGATTGATGTTGAATAACAGTGGGAGCACAACAACAAAAAACTCATACCGTAATTAGCATTATAATCGGAATAGTAGGAACAGTTTTTGCCTCGACTTAATAAGTAAGTAAATAGATTTCAGAGATGAAAATTAGATGCTGTGTCTTAGCTTTATAACAGAAACATCAGTATAACTAAATTATTATAATTTTTATAATATTACAAGTCAAACTCATCTCTTAGAAAGGGGGCGTTCCTATTTTTGTGACAATATGTTGAACTTAATTTCAGAATCATGTCCAACTTAAATGAAAGAACACACTCAATATCGATGAAATAGGAGAATGCCCTTCGGAAAGTATTTTCGCAGTGTCCTTTAGTGCCTTTGTTAATTAAATTCCCTTGTCACAGAGTCGCGTTGAGTGCTGCCCCACGTTGTATAGAGAAATTCTTGCTAGAGAAAGTACTTTGATTCCAAGCTTAAGAGTATTTTCTTTCCATATGCTATGTGGTTGAATATACAGGGTGGGGCATAAAGATCTCCGACTTTTCGAAGGGGCACTGTGAGGGCCGTAGTGGTGGTAGAGAGGTGGGGGTAGTGTCATGCTCTTGGTTAGCCTCTACCGTTATCAGTACCCATAATGGTTTGGACCGGTGAACATCGGGGCTTTGTTGCTGTTGTTCCCTGGGCTTTTGATCTCTTTAAGGGGAGACGTGGAGTGGCCGGCACGGTCACCAGATTTAAGCCCCTGTGACGTTTTCCTTTGGGGATACCTAAAGGAAAAGGTTTTCAAACATCGTCCTCGATCTCTTGAGCATTTGAAGGAAAGGATCCAACAGGAAATCGACTCCATTCCGCTTGAGCTAACCCGGAGAGTTATGAAGAGCTTCCGGGAACGTCTTCAGCAATGTGTTGCCAACGACGGCCGCCTTATGTCTGATCTGATTTTTAAAACCCATTAAAAAACTGTTTTTAATGTAATTTTCAGAAATACATTCAATTTTTTCCTAGATGGCTTCTTTCATATTTTATACCTCTTCGAAAAGTGGGAGATCTTTATGCCCCACCCTGTATTTCCAAATGTAACCCTT
>Ga0131853_10015184_pt1 | contig 14093 bp, 9 predicted proteins | sample TergutLab28metaG_FD_92764 | JGI IMG/M metagenome (GOLD analysis project Ga0131853, IMG submission 92764) | Labiotermes labralis P1 segment gut microbial communities from Petit-Saut dam, French Guiana - Lab288 P1 (version 2) (version 2) | ecosystem: Host-associated > Arthropoda: Insects >... | reverse complement strand
TATTATTATTGTCATCATCATCATCATCATCATCCTTGTTATCATCTTTATGCAGAGCATTTACAATTATATACCTGAAACAAACCATGCTTCTAGGGTACATAGCGATGCAGCAGTTCTGTATTTACAATTCGTGCTACTAGTGTTATTATTATTATTATTGTCATCATCATCACCACCACCACCATCATCATCATCATCGTCGTCGTCATTATCAGCAGCAGCAGCAGCACTGCAATAACGATGTTAAAGGAAGGTTACTGGTTTTACTTAGAACATAAAGAAGTATGGACAAAGTAAGGGCGCTGTGAAATGAAATACGGAAATGTTAAAAAAAACGAGATTTGAGGCTCTGACGGCGGTGACTGTGAAGGCTGCCGTCTTCTTGGACGTGACGTATTAAATTGCAATAGGTTAAGTAAGGAGGTCCAGGAGGAGCCCTCTGCCTCTGTCATAATAGTAATAAGGATGGAGGAACTGGCTTCCTCCGAAATTATGGTGTCACATCACAGAAGACTGTAATAAACACAAAATATTAAAAAAATTACACAACGAGATGTTTCACCTGACGGGATATCGTACTAACGACTAAGTACGTAATAAAGCGAACCAATAAGCAGCTTCCACATACGTTTTCGCAGTTCCACTGAGTAAGGAAAAAGGTCATGGCAGCTTAGCGGCAATGTTTCCGCGTGTCGTAAAAACAGAGTTAATAAAAAAACGGATTAATGGGCACTGAGGGCAAAACCCAGTAAAGATACAAGACTCGTGCCCACAGCACTCCTTTCGGGGCGCAATTACTGCGTACCTCATACTGCCCCTTACGCTTCTGAACGTACCCTGAAAAAGATTTGAGCTCAAATAATTGGACTGAACCGAATTTCTTATCTTATTTTCATTTTGCTCAGTTCATCTGCATACTTCAGTGTGTAACTAACTCACAAACTAATCACCAGCATCGGAAACAGTTGGCCACTGAACCACAAGGTCATTTTCTAATTAACTAATTTTCCCCTGCCTCGTAATTAAATTCCTAAAACCGTTAGAATAATATAATCAGACATGAATCCCGACGAGGAAGACAATCAGGAGGTTATTACATTACGGACGTTTCTCCTTTTTTGTGTTGTCTAATTCACAGTCACTTCAAACGCCCATACATGAACACTGTTTTCTCGTATTTCACCTGAACACACGCCTCCATCAATGTCGTGTACGACTACCGTATATCTGTGTATCTCGCGCCAAATAAAACGCACTGTGAACCTCAGAAGGTTGTAGCAGGCCTGCTGAAAAGGCTACTTTTTACTTATAATCATAAAGATCAGGAATTAAAAAACTGAGCTACGCCCTGAATGTAATGAGGCTATGGGATGTGCGTCCGAGTGACCGTGGTTACATTTCCGGCAGAGGTAAGGGGTACCGGGGGGGGGGGGTTGCACACTCGCTAGTGATGAGGTTGAACACGAGTGAAGCTAAATACCTAACTCCACTCCCCAATACGCATTCGGGACGGGCACACGAACATCTTTACCGGACGGAATGCGATGCGTAAGTTTCCATTTTACAGTGTTCCAGACGTGAAATGCTAATCATTCCTCCTCAGCAATATTTGACATTGGTTTTGTAGTTGTGAATCAATGTATACCATTGCTTCCTTGCTGGCTGGGCAGGTATTACCGACAGTTTTCTCAGGGACTCTGCTCTGTGGGTCTGTTACTCGTATTCGGAAACAATCTAAGTATTATATTTGATATTATTATTATTAGAACTATTCTTTTCCCATAATTACAACAATATTAACCAAAGCATTTCGTGATCTAGGGACTGGAGTAGCTTAATGCACAGGCTACAAGATTAGTGGCTGGTCATGCAGAGAGTTGGGATCGTGTAGGGGGCAGAGACAGAGATTTCTTCAACATATCCAGACCGACTCTGAAGTCCACCCAACCTCCTCGGGTAGAGGTGGGAGGGGGGGTGTTTCCGAAGGCAAAACAACCGGAGCGTGAAAGTACCGGTTACATCTGGTGTGGAAGGTTACGAAGTATACCCAATCTATCATACGTCACCATGGCGTGACGTTTAATTAAGCATGTAGACGACATTATTTCGGCATGTGTAGTTCCGTTTTAGACGGACGATTGGTATTCACCCGGTCGCAGCTCCCACAGGATCATTCTGCTCCCAACTTTTACGCTGCGGGGTTTGGTAGTGCCACTGCTTACAAAATTTAAGAAGTTTCCAGAACTTTACCAGAGACTGTTCTTTTGTGCTACTTTCTTTCTTCCATAAAGCGAATACTCTCACGGTATTATGCCCGTTTGTCAGTTCATCCGTCCAGGCGTTTCTAACTGGTAATGACTTGTAAAATCACTTGACAAATTTTCATGAAACTTGGCACAAATACCATTCTGCTCAACTTCGCATTAACTGTGTACAGTTTGACTTCTTTTGTCTTTTTGTGACAACATGGGGCCCGTGAGACCTTACCACGTCAGCAGTCACTTGACAGAGCGTCTTGAAGCATCAAGTTGACGCTTCCATTGTTGTCCAGGTTAAGGACATCTACACACACACACACACACACAACCCCACGCCCCGTACGCTTTCACACCCTGATTCATAAGTACAAAAACAATTTCATATGGAAATTGTGTATTAATACAGCATGTGAGTCTCACGTAGGTGTGTGTCACACTTCGTTTCCATCGTTACAGGGTTGTAACGCCAAACCACATTTGCTACGGTTAGCAGTTGCCATGGTTACTGGGTTGTGACGTCATACCCCCCGTCAGTATGTTTGACGGTTTCCACTGTTACCGAAAGGAAGTGTGCAGTCCTACTTAAGTGATTATCAGGATTTTACTCGGAATGCTGATGTACGTGACAGTGGTTAAAATATTATCCTGCTTTTATGTACGAAGACAATTACGAAGAAAGGATCACACAGTGCGTGATGAGAATAACCAACCTCGGATGTGTAAAATGCAATAATAACTGACTAAGCACGAGAGTAACGAGTTCATAATTGAATTGTCACTTTCATGCCGCCCGAATGCCAGACGAAATACAGTGCGACGTAAAAATGTGTTATGACACGAAATATTCATAGTGCACGTTCGTGTAATCACTCAATTACTTCGTCCTGTTTCCCGCGGAATTACTTAAATGTTTGAGTCCGCATGCTTCATAACTGCAATCACGGAAATTCGCCAGACCGATTCATCTCTCCGGTGGGACTGGAACACGAAGAGCGGGAGGAAAGCTCTCGGCCAGGCAGAATCACTCATCTCGTCTGTCCATATAACTGAAGCTACACAGACTGGAGACAATTAGATATAAACAAACGCCTGGCCGTCGTACCTCTGTGGTTAATTTAACAATTCTGTAACCACAGCATATATTGTTTATGCTTGGATAATTATGTAGGTTCTGCAGTGAATTCGAGAAACAGTCGCGACATCTGTCAAAATCCTAAGTCTACGGAAATCCAGTGCAACTCACTCAGGATGACAGGTGCTCCAGACGAGATTTAATGCATTTAGGCCTACCAAATAAAAGTCGCACGCAATATTTCTGCGGTCAACTGCGTTTTGATCTAGAGTGGTGAGTTAACAGAATCGAAGGATTACAAACAGGCAGGAAACACATACATTTCGGCAACTTAACTGCAATTCAGGAAGTAGGCTTAGATTCCTGAAGCAATGTCTTTATCAAGTTATTCGTCGTCATTCAGGCTGCCTGACGAATTCCAGACAGCAGGACTACTTTGTAAATAGGACAGTCACTAATGCAGTCGAGCCACTTCTAATATGAGTTTAACAAAATGACAGTAAATCCCCTCTCCGTTAAATTACTTCACACACTCCTCATTAAACCCCATGTACAAAAAAGTTTTTTCCGTACGACTGCACTATTTTATTAGCAATACTAAGACTTAAAAGGTTTTTGACGTTCAGGTGACCGTCCATCGTAATAAATTCTTATAATAAAACCAACTAGATGAACCAATTCCTCAAATTTATTTTTGGAATAAAACTCTACATGTTTCGGACAGTTCCTCTGACCATCATCAGGAGTTTTTTCACAGTACACACAGCAAACCTGTATGACATACACCATTGCTGTGTGTACAGTGAAAAACTCCTGACGATGGACTGAGGAACTGTCCGAAACATGTAGAGTTTTATTCCAAAAATAAATTTGAGAAATTAGTGCATTTAATTGGTCTTATTATAAGAATTTATCACGATGCACGGTCACATGAACGTCAAATTTGTCGTTTCGTGTTTTTAAATTAGGTCACAGAACTCATTGCACAGGTAGTATAGCCGTGTCTTCCTCATCGCTGCCTTTCCCCGTGATATGTGATTTGACTGTGTTTTAGCGAAAACATGACGCTCAGACTTGCCTCAGCGAAGGGAAAGCCATCCTGAGAGGGGCGGTTGCGCCTGACAACAAACAGAAAAGAGTACATTCTGATCTGTACTTTCCTGTGACCGTGCATCGTGATAAATTCTTACAATAAAATCAATAGTTGGTTTTATTATAAGAACTTGAAAGGTTTTCACCTAATTCCATTGCAGCTAATTCTGGCACGCCTCCGCATGTGATCTGCGAACACCGTTTACATACCGGATGTTCCGCATAATGTGTGCCAAGCTTCAGAATGTTATTAGATGAGTCATTTAGAAAAAAATACTATATCAACATATGACGAATCATCTAAAGTTACATCGCTATGAACATTTGGATATTTCACGTTACTGTACAGTGTCAATTCACATGAACAACCTTCACGTTTACTCCCTAGTATCTCGTACTCCTTTCGGCCCACAGGCCTGGCCTGTCAGGTCACCAGATCTCGCGTCTCTTGAGTACGTAAAGGACATGGTATACTGGCACAAATCGCAGACAAGGGAATGCTTGCAGCGAATCATGAAGCCAGCTGACCGCATAGAGGGAAATAATAAAATTATCGGACAGGCAACAAATTTTCTTTACGACGCTTTTCACACAGAACTGCAGAGATCATTTTCGATAGTTATTCATGTAACAAAACTGAAAATGGACGTTCTATGACATCGTTTAATAAAAAATTACTTTTTATTCCATATTTCAAAACAACTGCGTAAGCTACTTGAAAACGTAACTAAAAATTAATGTTTCATTCGGTGGTATTACCTAAAACAATTTTCTTTTGAAGTTGTACATACAGTAGGACATGGCAAACTTGCTGCCTTTGTTTGTGGTATTATCTGATATGTAGCTCTCTTTTTTTTACAGTATGAAATAACATAATTATGTGGGATAAAATTTACCCACAATGACATGCTCGTAGCGGCGTAATGGCTGATAATCGGGCACATGTCAGTACAGTATTTTTACTCAAAACGACTCATATAATTGCATCTTGCAGTTGGGCCCACCTTACGGGGACAATTCTCACTGAAGATTCAGAATTTTCTTACAGCACCATATTACCAATTTACAATTCTGCTGGACATGAATACTCGATCATTCCATTTTAAATTTATACGTGGTTATGCCATGAAAATGTCAGTATGTCACGAAAACCAGCAAGCAAGGGGAACTGCACTAATGGTATCAAATACGTGAAACTCCATTAAGTCTTGATTCAACACTACCACGACATAAGTGCAAACGTTCGTATTGTCGCCATATTGTTACCCCTTAACATTAACAAATCTGTTTCACTCACATTATATCTACTGGAGATCCAGTATTCCAACAAAGGAGCAAATTCCATGATAATTTCACAGTAAGTGACGTCGAAAGTTAGGTGCAAGGTGACACACTTGCACCAACTTGGAATTTTGACACTTAATTATTTATTAAGGCAAACAAAATCATACAATAAGGAAACTAAAATCCGTGCAGTTCATAGTTTTAATCGAAGGATTAATTAAGGATTTTAATTAAACAACTATATTACTATCTTGTCCAAATTCATTATTAACAATTTGCTCACTTTACATATTGTTGATGTGTACCGTCTTGCAAAAAATTCCCACCGGCGCTATTTTTCCTAGGACATCCGAAAGAAGAATTTCAGAGGAGCTTCCAATGATGACAGAGCCGCTAGTAGCGACATCTGAAATTTCACGCTGAGACACGACCGGCAAACTAGACCATCTTTGCATACGATACCCTTTAGTGAATCTTGGATACCACATCGCATTTACTACTGCTAACATGTCGCCTGCTACATTACGTACCAATCAGTCAAACCATACCGTAACCATATATACTATCAACAACTTTAGGATCTATGCAGACAGTATACACGTATGACAGTGTCGTTGGCACTGGAAAACCTTCCGATTCGTGACGTTGATACTGATGGCGAGCAAATATATGGGAAAACAATTTGGGGCCTCAAAAGGGAAATATTTATAAGCATAATTCTATAAAATTTGGTCAAATGATGAACACGATACTTCGGAATACAGAGACTAAACGAGAATGAAAATTTAAAAAGAATCTTACGTAGTGCAACTGAAGGTACAATGTGAGTGCCTACAGGCCTAGCAGCAAGTAATAAGTTCCGACATACGTGGGGAATATTTCAAACTTCCGTTAGGTACTTTTAAGACATCGACTGCGAATACCAACAACATTAGCAATACGATGGGGCGCTAGTTAGGCCAAAACTACTCTTCTAAACGCCTAAATCTTTCTGATATTCCGAGTGTCAGCGGTTCTCAGGTATAAATTAAATTCATTTAAAGGACATCATCACGTCCAAGGTTGCACTGTCATGCAGCACGAGTGAGATATTCACTTCCGTTAAGGACATGGACAGCCTAGTGTACCCTAATTACGAATATGGACTGAGAAGACAAAAACAAGTGTTACTGTTCGCATGCTAAGAAGAAACATAACATAGCCGCTATTTATTGTAAACAGCGAGGTAAAGTAAGCAGTTAAAAACACTGCACAATACATGATTATCGTAAAACACAATACTGTATAGTGTAGGTAGAAAGGTGTGGCACGATCATCGCCACCAGACGGCACAGAGAGAGACAATAGATTCCACAGAGAGACTCGGATTGTGTGGAAAGCTCACCTAATACAAATACCTCCATGGCAGCTCAGAACATGAAAAACATTTCGACACTCACAGCAGTACCACAACTAGCACGTAGCCATGGAAACAAGGTGTGAAGACAAGGTGGCTAAGAAACGTGTCCAGTGGCTGGCTTTGGCACTGGCGGTGGTGATCTGCACGCCTGGCTCCATGTTTCCACTTATTTTACTTATGGTTGGTCAATTTGACGACTCTGTCAGGAGCTCAGAAAATACAAAATTGGACGGAAGGATGGACAAGAAAATAACGAATTGGAAAGGATATGGAATGAAGCATTAGTGTCTAGTTTGAATGGTGGGACTGAAGAAAACTATGGCAATTTAAGGCACAACAGCCGTCGTGTGATATTATTGTCGATTCGCATTTCATAAAATCCATTGAAATTACTTGACAGAAACTAACCTGCGTTGCCGAACAATGCGGGTCACAGGACTGCATCACATGTGCAGTGGACCTTACTGGTTGACGTGCGCAGAACGCAGATACGAAAGGGTGTCATTCATTATAGGATGTAAAGACGAGGTACGTTACACGAATCAGCGAGCTGCATGCAGCAATTAATGTACTTTTATTCACACAAATTATGAATGTATCGCCACTGCAACATATATTCACTCCCAGTACATTCGAAAACACTTTCTAACATGTTGTTGGCATTAACTTCCAAATGACACATAAGTAATTGAACATACACCAGTCTTCGTCTTGATTCTTCAGCCAATTTATGAAACCAACCTTTATACTTAATTAGGATCTTAAAGCTCTAAACTAGCTGTTCCACACCGAGTAAAGGCAATTTCACACTCGGTAAGTGCTTACAATAATCTTTCAGAATCTGCGTCAGCTTGACGGCGATAAAGTAGGCCAAGTGTAAGACGCTCGCTCTGTACTCTCGGATGTGCCTCAGAATGCAAATTATTCATATCCCTTACGTGATTTGACTTAATAAAAAGACGGTATAATTAATTCGTAATAAAAATACGGTATAATTTATTCGTAACAGACTCATAAAAATGGGAAGGTTTTTCTCTGAGAAGTCCGTAACGCGTCAGTTAGGTCTCACGTTGGGAAGAATGATGACAGTTATGATAATGCTGGTGACAGGACCGTTAATTACGATGATACTTGCTTCAAGCCTAACCAGTCGCTCTTGAGAAGCTGTAAGTTGCTCAGCAAGTCAAGAAACTTCGCACATTGGACGCAACCCGAAGGCTCGTTTCACTGTCCACTACAGCCCGCCACAGGTGTCTGTTCTGAGCCAAACGAATTCAATCCACACCGTCCTACGATATTGCTTTAGGACTAACTGATAAAACAAGTGCAGACTTATGACGGCAGCACATAAAACACTTATATTAGAAACATGATAGAAAGTTATTTGTACACATATTTAAAGTAAAGGAAAAGATAAAAGACTGCATTAAATTAGTTTCAATTACACTGAATTTAAGATGTGAAAAATACTTTTAAGTAGAATTTTACTAGGCTTTCGTCATTTCTCGCAACTGTACCAAAATTTAGAGCTTTTCAAAACTCGGTATGGAAGAAATTACAAAACTGTCACATCTTAATGGTTAAGAAAATACGAACGCACCTAACAGGCTATCTTTTCGTGTTATTACTCAGTCGCTCCGCTGAGTACCGAAATGGTAGGATATTCCCGCTTCATCCGTTACAGGTCACAGTATCTTCCGTAACGGAGCTGTTATTTGTGAAAAAACCTCAGAACACGACATAGAGGGGTAAAGACTCTTCGAAATCACCAACATTCTTGCAACGGATATTCAGATTCTACAATCCAATCTAGGGCGGAGGGGGCTGATAGCGTTGTGAGTCTCTACCGCCTGGACGGTTAGGGGTTCGAGCCTCGGTTGGGGCAAGATTTTCTCTTCTCCACACCCGTCAAGACTGGTCCTGGGGTCCACCCATCCTCCTGCGCAATAGGTAACGTGCTTCTCGACGTAAAGCGTCCGGGACTTGGCGCTAAGTAACCCTTTCCCTGTCCAGTGCCAAGGCCAGAGCATGTGTAAAGCTATACATCAACGCACTCTCTATACGTGCATGAGATATTACGGGGATACAAAGCATCTTCCAAATAACTGTTTTCAAAGCTTTATTATTGAGTTACTAAGGGAAGTTTTAAGATCAGTAAGTCAACAAAGGAAAAAATACTACAATAGAGGCTACGCACTCGGATTATTCAGGATCTACTTTAGTTAGGAGGTATTTCCTCGTCCAAATTTGGACTGAAGTCATATTTAAGTTGCACTTTACATGAAGTTCGGCAATTTATTTCATGCCACTTAGGCTATAGAAGCATCGAGTGAGAGATGATGAGGTAATTATGAGCGGTAACTTGGAAATTATGTGGTAGAAGGCTGTTCTGACCACTCGTAGGCATTCGTCTGTTTTACAAGAGAGGCTGAGATAAAAAGCAGAAGCCTTAGATCCAGATAGTTTGTCTCTACGCCGAAAACGCATCTGGGTATCTCCAGAATACAAAGCAGCACGACCGCTACACTGCGGTGCTCGGAACTGTGTGTCATCTAATAGAGACAAGCAGTTTATTCGCAAACCTGGGGGACTTGGAATTCGCAAACGTACAATCCCATACCTTAGTGCTGCTTCATAAGGCGAAAATTGTATAATGTGGGAATAACAACAGAACCACAAACGAACAGAAAACTATGAGAATATATTAAGAATGGAGAAGTAAATAATATTACCGCAGAGAACGTGTGCAAGACCAGAATAAGTGCTACGGATATCAGTAAGAGAAGGAGAGAATCTTCTGGCTATCTGCCATGCTAACAAACAACCTGACCTGACTAGCTGCTGACACAGACAACAGATGGTGTGATCTGCGTGGAAACTGGCCAAATCATACCCTGCATGTCTTTCCTACCACCACCGCGCCTGCAGAACTGCTTGCTTCGCCTGCCATCCCCAGTTGCCAACAAATTTATAGGAAGGACCGTCCATAATCTACTAAAAGCATACAACAATATTTTTCTACAACCCTTCACCACTTCCAGCTCACAAGCAGAAAAAATCGTTAAAATCTCGTCAGAATTCGATTAAAATTCAATCAACAGTAATCGGAGGAGCAAAAAAATGACAACCACATACACACACACAGCGGTGAAGAGAAAATAACGGGAAACATGTCGTTCAGAGAATTAATAATTTTTAAAATACAAAAAAATATACGTTTGTATTTCGCCTTACTCCATTCTTGACATGGCTGTCTTTTAGCAAAGCGACGCACATGCAGGAAAATGCTTCGTTGATCATGTGAAAGGTTAGATACCGCGTGACGCAACGCACAACACACTCAGCACCTGTAGGCCTACTCAGACGCTTTCTCTGGTTCATATACTAAACAGTGATTATTTTTCAAAACCTCATTACAAGTCTGATCATTAAAAATTAGATGCCCTGTGCAAATGCTCGAGGCAAGTCCCAGCCTGCAGTTAATGTCTGGTATAGCTGTTGTCATGCCTTCCACTGATGCACAATCTTCCGTAAATTTTGCAATGAATATTCTTTATGTCAGTGAAAACAGGTGCCCACGTGTAACAAGCGACGACCGACGTTCAAACCGCTCAGTTATCAAGTGCGGTAAAACGGTCATATTGTCGGCCACGAAGCCCACATAAGCCCAGTTCACATTTGCTTACGTTCGGACGGAAGATAAATTCGCCCCTCTTTCATAAGAATCCCAGCAGCTAACAGAGCAATTTATTACAAATGAATTAATTACAGGCAGTTTCACGCAGAATTAAAAAAGACAGTTTTCCTGCCGCGATGATTTACATTTCAACAGATTCATTTCTGTTATTGTCATTTGTTTCTTTTTAATTTTATCTGCGAAAATCAGATTAAACGTAAAATTTTTCACACACAACCTCGAAGTTTCACACAACTCTCGTGTGTGTAGTTTTCCACACTTAGGCCAATGTTAATAAACAGTGTTTCGGCATACGTGTGACGCACCTGCGTAACAGACATTGTGAATATCTCTAATGGTGCAGCAGCCATTTGCATCAAAATAACAGTAAAGGAAAATCTCAGCAGGGTCTCCATGTTCTTATTGTACAACCTACAAAGCGACAATCTTAACAAAAGGAGAAGTCCTCTGTGAGGTTCATTGCCGCACACAATCACAGACGCCGCAAGTGAGTGACGCTCGAGACGCCCCCACTGTAATATTTCGCGTGCTATAGCAATGGTGTTGGTAATTATTTCCGAATATCGGGGAGGGGGGCACATAGTCGAAGGGGTTATTTGTGGCAGGGGGGTACAATAAAATGATAATAAGAGACACAGCGTTTGACAGAACTACAAGTGACGCTGAAGGACCAGCACTTAGAGCACTGGCAAAATAATTACTACTAAGTAACAAGAAGATCACGAGTCATGTACTGAAGAAGTTATGAATGGGCGTAAGGCATGGGGGGTGGGGGGAAATATAAGTGGGAATCCGTTTTTAACTCAAAGCTCGCAAAACTCAAGGGCGACTAGTGGTGGACATGGAACACGTTTTCACAGATAACGGCCCAGGGGCGCACCCAAAGGGGGGGAGGGGTCAGGGCTCTAGGCCCCCAAATCCCCAAAACTGAAATTTAGAAAAACACATATTTCGCAGATACGATGGCATCAAAGGTTTGACGTGATTTAAGATTCAGCCGCTATCAGCCACTGAAATCGGCTGACGGCTGGTACATGAAAATTTTGAAAAATAAATAAATAAGTAAATAATAATAAAAAATGAAGACAGGGCACTGTGAGAGAGTCATGGAATATACAGTTATATTTGTGTGTATACAAATGCGGTTGCAAACAGTGTTATGTTAACAGTTACACTTATAACATGAATTTTATAACAATTTCTAAAATCAAGAATAACTTACATATATAGCCTCAGGGTCAGCCCCCCCCCCCCCATTGAAAATTTTTGGGTGCGCACCTTAAAGGGCCAGGGTAGGACGCGCTGCTGTACACTGTTAACGGAAGCCCCGTACTCACTTATCAGAGGTACAGTTCATACTTTGACGTGTTATTGCAACTGTAAATCATTCCAAATTTAATTTTCCACTCATTTAATATTGACGGCTGAGACAAATTTTGATATTCTTTTTGAATTCAGTGTTAAAATCTATATTAGATGTAGCTAACTGTACAAATTAAACGGGGAACTAAAGATCAGCCAGTAACATGCGACAAGAGGCACTAAGGAGGAGTACAGGTATAGCTCTACTCATTCTTACCCTGCGCACTAGACTGGCGAGGGTGTCAAGGTTAGCCCCGGCCGCCTTGCCACCGGAAAAGAGCGCGGGTACCCATTGTAGAGGAGGCTGGGTGAGCCTCAGAACCCGTACCGACGGACATGAAATGAAAAACGCTTGCCCCCACCCGGGTCCGAACCCTAGAACGTCGAGTCCGTATCGACTCGCTATACCGACTACGCTAATCCGGCTCCTAAAAGCCAGAGGGAAAAAACCCTCCTTTTCATCACATCAAACAAGAGTTTTTTTAAAAGCACGGCTCTGACACTTTACAAAGCTACCAGAATTTTAAAACGCTGCAGACACGATATTAGCGATCACACAATGTCTGCCTTCACACGAATCATCTACATATAATGGATGTTTTTGAAAACTTCAAAGCGAAATTTGAAAGCTACCAATGAGGAACTGATTAATACATGGCGGCTGCTGAACCCCGGAATTATGAAAAATAAACTGTCACAGGAGGCCATAAATTAATTATGAAGCTTTCATGGCAATACTCAAAACATTTGAAGACCCTGGCACTACATTCAAAAAAATTCCTTTTTCACTAACACACTGCCCCTCTCTGACGATACTTAACACATTGTTTCATATATATATATATACAAACCAAATTTATGGATACTTATGAATGTTTACATTTGTCAAAGGACGCCTTGTGTGATGTAATTAATGTCCGTCTTGACCTACTAACACGGCACCATGTTGCTAGATTTTCTTAAAATTGGATATAAGAGAATCCCACTTAAACATTGTACGACAATTACGATTTTCAGCCAAACTGGTCCATATTCGTAATATTACACCATTTCACAAAAATTGGTTAAAATTCTGTAAGGAGAACATAAAGCATACGTTGTTGTGTAACTGTAAATCTAATCCATATTAGTTCGTACAATGCCCAGTTGTGCCGATCTCGGTGACCGCTCAATCGAAGGCATTGGTCTGCAGCCGCTCGCCTGCTGGGAATGCGGGTTCGAAACCCGCAGGAGGTATGGATGTCTGTCTTTTGTGAGTGTTGTGTGTTGTTAGGTAGAAGTCTCTGCGTCGGGCTGATCGCACGTCCAGAGGGGTCCGACCGCGTGTGGTCTGTCTAAATGTATGTGATCAAGAAGCTTCGATAATGAGGAGGACCTGGTCCACTAGGGGCTGTTGCGCCATGAAAAAAACATAATTACTATAAGATTATAAATAGAATTCCAAGTATCCCATAAACCCGCACGCATACTCCGGTTAAATTCGATAAATTACACCAATTTCAAATACACTATTCCTACTGCAATTGAACTTAATAGATCAAAAATTTTAGACAATTTTGTGTACTAAGTTACGAAGTCTATCCTTTCCAGTCTTGCTAGTTTACGGCAGCACTGAATTATTTTCAAGAACTAACCACCCAACCACCCACCCTCCCACCCACCCACCCACCAACCAACCAACCAACCAACCAACCAACCTCTTGGTAGCAGAAGGAAAAGTTTGAGCAATACAGCACCAAAATTTCTGCATGCGATATCTACCTTCCCACATCCAACAACCTCGCTCCCCCCCCCCCCCAAAAACCCCCTTGCCCGGGGTTTTCTCCACAAAAAAAAGTATTGAAAAAAACCCAACTGTTTTCACAAACCCCATTAAAAACAGAAAGCATAGATTTCCCTGCAACCGTATTAAAAATAAACACTGGC
>Ga0131853_10015182_pt1 | contig 14094 bp, 8 predicted proteins | sample TergutLab28metaG_FD_92764 | JGI IMG/M metagenome (GOLD analysis project Ga0131853, IMG submission 92764) | Labiotermes labralis P1 segment gut microbial communities from Petit-Saut dam, French Guiana - Lab288 P1 (version 2) (version 2) | ecosystem: Host-associated > Arthropoda: Insects >... | reverse complement strand
GGATGTCCGCCGACATGGTGTCGGTGACCTCCAGCCGGACCGCCGGGTCGAAGCGCCGCCGGACCAGTTCCTTCTCCATGGCCTGCAGCAGGTTCTCGGCGATATCCTCGTCGACTTCCAGCTCGCGGACCCGGGTGACCCGGAACACGTGCTGCTCGATGATGTCCAGGCCGCCGAACAGGCGGCTCATGTGGGCGGCGATCACGTCCTCGATCGGGACGTACCGGCGGCCGGACACGTTGAGGAAACGAGGCAGGTTCGGCGGGACCTTGACCCGGGCGAACAGCTCGGAGCCGTTCCCGGGTTCCCGGAGCGTCACCGCCAGGTTGAGCGACAGCCCGGAGATGAACGGAAACGGGTGGGCCGGGTCGACGACGAGCGGGGTGAGGACCGGGTAGATGCGCTCGTCGAACAGGGTCGTCAGCGTCTCCTGTTCCGGCGCCTCCAGCTCGGACCAGCGGAGGATGCAGATGCCCCGCTCCGACAGCGCGGGCCGGATGACCTCGTGGAACACCACGGCCTGGCGGTGCATCGTCTCCTGCGCGGCCCGCAGCGTGCTGGTCAGGATCTCGCCGGGCATCAGCGCGCCGGCGCCCTCGACCGGGAAGCCGGCCGTCCGCCGGCGCATCAGCCCGGCCACCCGGACCATGAAGAACTCGTCCAGGTTGGAGGCGAAGATCGACAGGAACCGCACCCGCTCGAGCAGCGGGAGGCTGGCATCGGTGGCGAGATCGAGGACGCGGCTGTTGAAGCGCACCCAGCTGTCTTCCCGGTCCAGGTACCGGTCGGCGGGCAGGCCCCCGTCGTCCCGCCGGGGCCGGCCCCGCGTGATCTGCGAAGTCTCAGCGGTCTCTGGGGTCTCGGGCACGGCGGCGATCCGGGTCTCGCTCATGGCGTCCATTGTCCATGAGCGCCGGCCGGCGGAAAATGCCCGGAGGGCGGTTTCCGCGTGTATCGCCGTTTCCGCGCGCACCGCCGTCTCCTCCTCAGCCCCCGCAGTAGTCGGCCGGGGCCGCGGACGGGCCCGCTCCCCAGGACCGGTCCGGGCCCGCCTGGGTCCGGTAAGCCAGGGTCCCGCCGCCGGCCAGCGCCGGGCGGCCCAGCCAGGCGGTGCCGACGCCGCGGCCGTCCTGGGTCAGCCCCCGCACGTAGCCTCCCCCGCCGTCCGTCGTGATGACCAGCGGCCGCCCCCGCGACCGCGGCCCGGGCAGGGCGACGACCGCCCGGCGGAACAGCGGGGTGGTCAGCGCGTAGGTCTCCTGGCCGGGAGCGTACGGGTACAGGCCGACGGCCGACATGACGTACCAGGCGCTGGTCTCGCCGAGATCGTCGTTGCCGGGCAGTCCGCCGGGCGCGGGGCGGTAGACGGTGCGGGCGGCCCGGACGACGGCCTGGGTCCGCCACGGCGCGCCCAGCGCGTCGTAGGTGTAGGGCGCCTGCAGGTCGGGCTCGTTGCCGGGGTCGTAGCGCCCGCCCCCGGTCCAGGCCCCCGCGGCGTCGCCCGGGCGGGCCGCCACCCGCCCGAAATCGAAGAGCCGGTCCAGATCGCCGACGGCCGCGGAGCGCCCGCCGAGCAGCCGGGCCAGGTCGGAGGTGTCCTGCGGCACCAGCCACCGGTACTGCAGGGCGCTGCCCTCGTCGTAGCCCCGGGCGTCGGCGGGCACGTACGGGAGGCTGAGGAACGACGGGCTGAACGGTTTCAGGAACGACCCGTCGGGCCGCCGCGGCCGGAAGGTCCTGGTCGACGGGTCGAACTCGCTGCGGTAGTTGTGCGCCGAGGCGGCGAAGTCCTTCTCATCGCCCTGGTGGCCGAGCGTGCCGGCGATGTGGGACAGGCCGCAGTCGGCCAGCGCGTACTCCAGCGTGGCCGAGGCCCCCGACTTCAGGAAGTACTGCTGCGACGACGGGTCGTAGGGCACGTAGCCCCGGGCCCGGTAGGACGCGATCCCCTGGCGGCCGTCCTCGTGCGTGGCGGGCGGGGCCGCCTCGGTGGCGTTCTTCTTCAGGTAGGGGTACACGGGCCGGACCTCGGCCGGGGTGACGATCCCCGCGGCCAGCGCGTCGGCGAACATCTCGGTGACCGAGTCGCCGCTCATGGTGTTGGTCTCGGTGTTGGCCAGGACCCAGCGCGGCACCCAGCCCAGTTCGCGCGTGTCCGAGACCAGGGACAGGATGATGTCCCTGGCGATGTCCGGCGCGATCAGGTCGAGCAGTTCGGCCTGGGTCCGGTAGGTGTCCCACAGCGACAGGTTCGTGTACTCGGCCCGGCCGGACGCCGTGTGGATCTTCCCGTCCATGCCGAGGTAGCGGCCATTGTCGTCGGAGAAGACGTTCGGCTCGATCAGCGAGTGGTACAGGGCGGTGTAGAAGGTGACCCGCTGCCTGGCGGTGGCCCCGGTGGCGGCGATCCGGTCCAGCCACTGCCGCCAGGTGCGGTGGGCCCGGGCCCGGACCGCGTCGAAGCCGCCGCCGTGCGGGGTCTCGGCCGCCAGGTTGGCCGCGGCGTCCGCGGCCGAGGTGTAGGAGACGCCGATCCGCGCGGTCACCTGCCGCGCGCCCCCGGCGAACCGGAGGGCCGCGCCGATGGCGGTCCCGCGGGCGGACTTCCCGCCGCGCCAGTTCACGGGCCCGTTGTTCCAGGTTCCGGTGGCGGCGAACGGCCGGCTGAACCGGGCCGCGAAGTAGACGGTCACCGGCCGGTAGCCAGGATCGCAGAAGACGCCGGTGGACTGCGAGCCGGTCACGGTGTCCGGGCCCGCGATCGTCAGGTTCGCGGCGGACGTCTTGTCCTGCGCGGCCCCGAGGTTCAGCAGGACCTGCCGCTGGGTCCGGGCTCGGCGCGGGAAGGTGAACCGCTCCCAGGCCGTGCGCTCGGTCGCGGTCATCTCCGCCTTGGTCCCGTAACGGAGCAGGCTGACTGCGTAGTAGCCGGGCCTCGCCGTCTCCGTCCGGTGGGAGAACGATGACGCGTACCCGGCGGCGCTGGTGCTGCGCACCTTCCCGGTGACGGGCATCAGGGACACGTGGCCGAGGGACGGGCAGCCGGGACCGGAGACGTGGACGGCGGAGAAGCCCAGGATCTTCTTGTCGGAGTAGGCGTAGCCGCCCCCCGCGGGCTTGGACGTCGTATCCGGGCTGGGCTGCGCCATGCCGAACGGGAGCGTCGCCCCCGGGAAGGTGTCGCCGCCGGCCGACGAGCCGACGAACGGGTCCACGTCTCGTGTGAAGTCGGCGGTGGAAGCCCCGGGAACCGCGCCGTCCTGGGCGGCGTCGATCCCGGTCGCCCCGTCGAGCCGGGCGCTGGCGGGCCGGCCCCCCGGCCCGGAGGACGCCGACCACACGGCCGGAACGCAGATCGCCGCGGCGCAGACCACCACGATGGCGATGATGACCCGGCGGGACAGGCTCCTCGAAGCTGCCAAGAACGCACGCTCCTTAGCGTGATCGATCAATTACGGATCGTAATACCCTACCGGTCGCACACGAATCCCCGGGGCCGGGATGACGACGTCAGCGGCAGCGGCGCGAGCCCGCCGGGCGACGGCGCGGCCTCGCCGGGCGGCGCGCCCCGTGACCCGGCCGCGCCGAGGCGGACGGCCGGGCGGAGGCCGTGCAGCGCGGGAGGGCGAACTGCCGGGCGCCGGAACCCGCTCCCGCCGGCGCGGTGCGGGAGACGCCGGGGGCGGAGGACGCCAGGGCGGCCCGCTCGGAGCCGGGACCGGGGCCGCAGGAGAGGGCGACCACGAGCGCCGCGGTGGCGGCGAAGGCGGCGACGGAGACGATCTGCCAGGCTGCCCGGGATGACATCATCATCTTCCCCTGTTCGCGTCCTGCTGTGACGGCCGAACCGCTCCTCTCATCATCAGCCCGTTCCGGCCCTTCTGGCTAGGGCGGGCCGGCATTCTTCCGCCGCCACCTGGCGTCCGGAGCCGGCTCCGGGGCGGGCGGTATTGACGGATTAGTTCGGAAAGGTTACGAACTAAATACCCGGTCATGAACGGTGATCGCCGGGGCGGAAAGCTTCATCTGAAGCGAGAGACAGGAGCGAAGTCATGAGGCTTCGTACTCGAACACGCACGGCAGGCTGGGCAGTCGCCTTTTTCGCGGCGATCACGCTGACCGCCGCCGCCCAGGCAGTCCCCGCCCCCGCGGCAGCACACGCCCGCCCGCCGGCCCGGGGGGCCACGCTGACCGCGTCCGCGAGTACCCCCGCCGCGACCGGCGCGAGCGACATTTCCGACCTCGGCTCCTCCGGCTGGGAGGTGCAGAGCAGCGCGACCGCCACGCAGACCGGCGCGCAGATCTCCACTCCGGGCTTCAGCACCAGCGGCTGGCTGCCGGTCAGCAATGACGACGCCGACGCCCCCGGAACCGAGATCGAGGCACTCGCGCAGAACGGCCAGTGCCCGCACGACACGGCCCTGCAGCCGGTCAACCAGAGCACCAGCGGCACCAGCAGCGTGTTCTACTCCAGCAACCTGCAGCAGTGCTACGGGAACATGACCAAGATCGGCCCGGACTCGGTCAGCCCGTTCAACTCGCCGTGGTGGTGGCGCACCGATTTCACCGCCAGCCCGGCCTCCGGCCAGTACGAGACCCTCATAGTGAACGGCGTCATCGGCTCGGCCAATGTCTGGGTCAACGGCCAGGAGGTCGCCACGTCCTCCACGGTGACGGGTGCCTACACCAAGTTCACGTTCAACGTCTCCAGCGCCCTGGTCTCCGGCACGAACTCCCTCGCCATCGAGGTCAACCCGAACGACCCGTCGTCGATGTACACCCTCGACAACGTCGACTGGACTCAGATCCCGCCCGACAACAACACCGGCATCCAGTTCCCGGTCCAGCTGCAGACGGACGGAGCCCTGTCGGTCGGGAGCTCGCACGTCAACCAGAACGACGCCGCGGACCTGTCCAGCGCCGCGCTCACCGTCAAGACAGACGTCACCAACCACACCACGACGTCGCAGACGGGCACGGTGACCGCCACCGTGACGCCGCCGGGCGGCGCGACGCCGGTCACCGTCAGCCAGGACGTCACCGTCCCGGCGTCGACCACGCAAACCGTGTCGTTCGCACCGGGCTCATACTCGTCGCTGACGATCAGCAACCCGCAGGTCTGGTGGCCGTACCAGATGGGCGCCCAGCCGCTCTACACCCTGGGCGTCTCGGTCGCGCAGGGCGGCGCCCCGGGCAACGCCACGACGGAGACCTTCGGCATCCGGACGGTGACCTCGTACCTGACCGGGTCCAACGGCATCGAGCCGAGCGGCGCGCGGGCCTTCAAGATCAACGGCGTGCCGGTCGTCATCCGGGGCGGCGGCTGGGACCCGAACCTGTTCGGTCACTACTCGGCCGCCGACACCGCCAAGCAGATCGCGCTGATGAAGAACATGGGCCTGAACACGGTCAGGCTCGAGGGGCACATCATGCCCGCCGACTGGTTCCAGCAGATGGACGCGGCGGGCATCCTGGTCAACGGCGGCTTCCAGTGCTGCGACGCCTGGGAAACCACCACGTCGCCGACCGCGGCCCAGCAGTCCGTCCTGCAGAACTCGGCGCAGACCATCGGCACGAACCTGCGCAACCACCCGAGCGTCTTCAGCTTCCAGTGGAGCGACAACCAGCCCTCGGCGGCCCAGGAGTCGCCGGTGGAGGCAGGCTTCACCGCGGCCGACTTCTACCCGCAGACCCCGCTGATCGCCTCGGCCGAGTACAACTCGACTCCCGCGCTTGGCCCGTCGGGAGAGAAGGAGGGCCCCTACGACTGGGTGCCGCCGGACTACTGGTACGACACGACGAACCTGGGGTCCGACTCCACCGTGACCAACGCCGGCGCGGCCTGGGGATTCGACAGCGAGGAAGGCGCCGGGGACTCCGTGCCCACCCTCGATTCGCTGAACCGGTTCATGTCGCCCGCCGACCTGTCGAGCCTCTGGCAGAGCACGAGCGCGGCCCAGTACCACCTCAACTACGAGCCGCACTGCAAGACCGGCTACTCGTTCGGCACCATGTGCCACTTCGATACCGCCCTGAGCAGCCGCTACGGAAGCTGGTCGAGCCTGAGCCAGTACGTCGAGGAGGCGCAGGCCCAGGGCTACGAGAACACCCGGGCTCAGTTCGAGGCGTTCATCGACCACGCCGGCAACTCGCCGCTGCCCTCCACGGGCACGATCTACTGGCAGATGAACAAGGGCTGGCCCAGCCTGCTGTGGGAGCTGTACAACAGCGACGGCGATCAGGCGGGCAGCTACTTCGGCGCCCAGGAGGCCAACAAGTCCCTGCACGCCCTCTACGCCCTGGACAACGGAACCGTGACCCTCAGCAACCTGAGCAACTCCGCCCAGTCCGGGGTCTCGGTCGAGGCCAAGGTGTACGACCTGGCCGGGACGGTGCTCGATGACCAGACATCGGGCAGCACGACCCTGTCCAGCCAGCAGGTGCTCAACAACGTCCTGACCCCCAAGGTGCCGGCCTCGGGCAGCACCCCCGCGCAGGACTACTTCGTGGAACTGCAACTGAAGCAGAACGGCACCGTCGTCGACCGCAACGTCTACTGGCTCTCCACCCAGCCCGACCAGGTGAACTGGTCGAAGACCCTGGGCCAGCCGCAGGCCGCGATGACGCAGTACGCGAACCTGCGGTCGCTGCAGACCCTGCCGCAGTCGGCGATCTCCGCCACCGCCGCGACCTCGCCGGCGTCCGGGCCGGACGGCGCTGACCGGGCCACCAAGGTCACCATCACCAACACGTCCCCGTCCACGGTCGCCTTCCTCATCCGGGCCGACATCCGGCGCGGCACCGCGTCGGGTCAGGAACTCAGCGGGGACAACGAGCTGCAGTCCTCGATCTGGCAGGGCAACGACATCACCCTGTTCCCCGGCGAGTCGCAGACTCTCACCGCCACCTACGACTCGTCCGACCTGCAGGGGGCCACCCCGGTGGTGAGCCTGTCCGGCTGGAACCTCCCCAAGACCGACATCGCCGCTCCGTAGCGGGCTCCGCGGCCCAGGCCCAGTAGGCTGTGCGGCCATGAGCCCCACGCCCGCCGACCCGCCCGCCGCCAGATCGCCAGCGCGGCGACGCGAGGCGCTGGCCGCTGTCGCGGGCTGCCTGCGCTGCCCGGTCTGCGCCGGGGGGCTTACCCTGGCCGAGCGCTCCCTGGGCTGCCCGTCCGGGCACAGCTTCGACATCGCCCGCCAGGGCTACGTCAATCTCACCGCCGGCCGGGCGGGACCCGGAACCGGCGACAGCCCCGCTATGGTCGCCGCCCGCGAGGAGTTCCTGGGCCGCGGGCACTACGGGCCGATCGCCGGGGCCCTCGCGGAGGCGGCCGCGCGGCACGCCCCCGGGGCCCGCGGCCCCTCCGGGCCCGGCTCCCTGGTGGTGGACCTGGCCGGGGGCACCGGGTACTACCTGGCCCGCGTCCTGGACGCGCTGCCGGAGCGGCCCGGCCTGTGCGCCGACCTGTCGGCGCCCGCGCTGCGGCGCGCCGCCCGCGCGCACCCCCGGGCGGCGGCGATCGGAGCGGACGCGTGGCGGCCGCTGCCGCTGGCGGACGGCTCGGCCGGGCTCGTGCTGAGCGTCTTCGGCCCGCGCAACGCCGCCGAGATCACCCGGGTCCTGGCCCCGGGCGGCACGCTGATCATCGTCTCCCCCGGCCCCGGGCACCTGGAGGAACTGCGCGGCCCGCTCGGCCTGATCGGCGTCGACGGCCGGAAGGAACAGCGGATCTCCGACGCGTTCGCCGGCTACGAGCCGTCCGGCGACGACGGCCTGACGTTCCGGCTGAGCCTGGGACATGACGACGCCGCCGCCCTCGCGGGCATGGGGCCGAGCGCGCGGCACATCACGCCGGAGGCCCTGACCTCCCGTATCGGATCCCTGCCGTCTCCCGTCACCGTCACGGCGGACGTCAGCGTCAGGGCCCTCCGGCGCCCGCGGTTACCCGCGGCGGCCCCTCACGCGGCCGTCAGTCACGCGGCGGGCGCGGCCGTACCACCACCGGGTGCCGCCCCGGGCCGCCCAGGGCGGCCCGGATCGCGGCCGAGCACTCCGCGACCAGCTCGATCATCACCCGGAAATACGCCCTCGGATCGGGTACCGCGGGGTCGTCGCAGCCCCACGGGCAGCCGTCGCCGCAGGCCTCGTCCAGCGCGCCCGCCAGCGCGCCGACGGGGCAGAGCAGCTGCGCGCGGGCGGTCTGGCTCAGCCGGGGCAGCAGCGCGTGGATCTGGGCCAGCAGCCCGGGAATCATCCGGAAGCGCCTGGCCAGTTCCGGCCCCGCCTCCGCGCAGCGCTCCTCGCCCAGCCGGCCCGCCGCCCGGCCGACGGCTCCGGCCAGTTCCGCCGCGACGCGGACGAGGGGGCTGTCCGGGTACAGGCAGCAGGTGCCGAGTTCCAGGGCCGAGCACACATTCCGGCAATCGGGATGCAGCCATTCCGGCCGGGGCAGCCATTCCTGTTCCCCGTCGTTCTCGTCGCCGAAAAAACCGTCGTCCTCGTCACCGGGGAACTCGTCTTCAAGGGGCTCGTCATCGGGCCCTGGATCCTCCCTCATGAGGCGCCCGAATTCACCGGGCCCCATCCCGAGCGCTGCCTCAAGACCGGCGATATCGCCCTTGCCCAGCAGGTCAAGCAGGGTCTTCTCATCTGGTTTCTCATGCTGTTCGGTCACCGCAATCCTCCATATGGTTTGGTCGAACTCACGTTCAAACCATATGCCGGGGGTATGACAAAACAGCGGGGCCTCAGCGGGGGCTATCGGATTCCGCGAGGCGGAGGACCTGAAGCAGGGCGTCGCACCAGCGGTCCTCGGCGGGACGGCGGTCGAAACGGCCGAGGCATTCATTGGCCGCGTCCAGGACCGCGTCGAAAATGGCGTTGTCGGCCGCCTCCCGCTCCGGGTCGCCGTCCGGGCCGCCCGCCGGCCCCGCCGGCCCGCTCCGCTCCCGCGGACACGGAATCGCCACCCGGCGCCGGGACAGGACGTCGGCGGCCCGGCGAGCCATCACGAGCCCGAGCGTCTCCGCCATCAGCCCGCCCGTACCGGCGGGAACACCACCCCAGTCCCCCATGTCAGGTTCCTTTCCCCTGGCCGCGCCATCCAATACCTGAGGGTTACTTAATTCTTACTCTCAGTAATCACTGGGCGCAAGACCGGAACCGGCCGGGGCCTCAGGGGTCACTAATCCGGGCGGCAGGCGGACCACAGGGCAGCACGGCCGGGGAGCTTGACCCGGTCGCCGCGGCCGAGTTCGGCGGCCAGGGCCTCCTCCGCGGCCTCGATGCGCAGCCACTCCTCGTACGTCACCGGCGAGACGCCGCGTCCCGCCAGCAGCGGCGCCAGCGGCGAGGGGACCTCGGCCTCGTCCGGGTCGGCGTCGGGGAACCGGAGCAGGCCCGCCCGGGGCGGGGCCGCGGCGGACTCGTCGCCGGAACCGGTCAGGTCCGCCAGCAGCGACCGCACGGTCCCGGCGGCGTCGGCCTTGTTCGTCCCGATGACCCCGGAAGGCCCGCGCTTCAGCCAGCCCGCCACGTACTCTCCGGGCAGCGGCTGCCCGTCCGGGCCGAGAACCCGGCCTTCCGCGTGCGGCACCGTGCAGGACCGCGAGTCGAACGGGACCCCGTCCAGCGGCACGCTCTGGTAGCCCACCGAGCGCAGCACCATCTGGGCGTCGATGACCTCGGTCTCCCCGGTTCCCTCCAGCTTGCCTTCGCTGGACAGGCGAGTGCGCTCGACACGAACGCCGCTCACCGTTCCGGAGGAGGAGGCCTGGATCTCCACCGGCTTCAGCCAGAAGCGGACGCGCAGCTTCCGGCCCTCGGAGGCCCCGTCGCCGGCGGCTTTCTCCAGCCACTGGTTCATGGCGACCAGGTTGCCGCGCACCCGGCGATCGGACTGGGCCAGGGACGCCGACTCGCTGGAGGAGTCGTATCCGCCCTCCAGGGCCATCTCCCCCGCCTCGACCGAGACCGAGACGCCGGGCAGCTCGCCGAGCTCCCGCAGTTCCTTGGTGGTGAACTTGGCCTGGGCCGGGCCCCGGCGGCCGATCACGTGCACCTCGCGGATCTTGCTCGCCCGCAGGGCCTCGATGACCGGCTCGGGGATGTCCGTGGCCGACAGCTCGGAGACGTCCCGGGCCAGGATGCGGGCCACGTCCACCGCGACGTTCCCGACGCCGATCACCACGGCCGACTCGGCGTCCAGGGTGAACGCGCCGACGTCCAGGTCGGGGTGGCCGCAGTACCAGTTCACGAAATCGGTCGCGGCGTACGATCCGGGCAGGTCCTCGCCGTCGATGCCGAGACGCCGGTCGCGCATGGCGCCCGTGGCGTACACGACCGCGTCGTAGGCCTCCAGGAGATCGGCCCGGCTCACGTCGTCACCGAAGTGGACGCCGCCCAGGAACCGCACGTCCTGGGTCTCCAGGACCCGCCGCAGGTAATTGGCCACCGACTTGATCGACTTGTGGTCCGGGGCGACCCCGTAGCGGACGAGCCCGTACGGGGTCGGCAGGCGATCCAGGACATCGACCTTCACCCGCACCGACTCGGGGAGCGCAGCGGATTGCTTGACGAGGGCTTCGGCGGTGTACAGGCCGGCCGGTCCGGAACCGACCACGGCAACTCGCAGCATTCTCATCCTTCGCATGGGAGATACCGTTCCTCATCACTAAGCGATCGTGGATATCGTTCAGTGGGCGCCGCCGCACGGTCCTGCGACACCTGGTTACGCACCGTAGTCCTGTCGGGCAGGCCGGTCTTACTCCCTCGCGGTGGCCAGGCGCCCGGTGGGACGACACGTTTCCTGGGTGCGGGCCTGGCTGTGGGGGGTTTCCTGGCTCGCGCTGGGGCTGGCCGGCCCGCGTCCTCCGGGGCGGGACGGTTCCCATTGGCGCGGCGCCTGGCCCGGTGACCGAGCCCGCGTCGCCCGGTCACCAGCGCTGCCGCATGATGCCCGGTCGTCTCTGGATGTTGCTCCCGTAGGGGTCCAAGCCAATGCTCGGCACCCCAACGGGACGAGTAGGCAGGATCGACGACAATCACCGACAGGCCTACATTAGACGTCATCTGGACAAGACGGTTCCGGAATTTTGCCGTCGGGATTCCCGAGATCGTGCGGCGGAACCTCTTTCCCCTCTTGCCACGGGAAGGCCGATTGCCGGTGCGCTCACGGCCCTCGGCTCGGGCTTCCTCAAAGTCCAGGTCCTCAATCGTCACGGCCCTAGCCCCGTGCTTCTTCGCGGTTGCGATGACGGTAGTGACAGCGGCACGCAGGCGCCCATCGCGGACGGCGGCGGGCTGCCCTTCGAGATCGAGGGGAATCGTGAACGGAGCGCCAATGTAATTTCCGTCTGCCCTCAGAACCGCGACCGCGATGTGACCATCGTTCAGGTCAATCGCCACAGCAGGCCCAGCCCTCAATTCCTCCAGAGAGACAAACGGACCGGGGTTCGTCTTCCAGCTTGCTTCCAGGTGCCAGCGGCCAGTGCCCGCGTCGGGAACGATCTCGTAATGCACCGCGCCTGTCGCCGCTTGGGCTGCGACCTCGTCACCACGGTAGGAGAAGGTAACCTCGCAGTCCAGCCTGTAGCGACAGCCTGGACGATTCGCTAGGTGAGCCAAGGGCTTTGGCAGAACTACCTCCACCCAACTTTTGTCGGGATTCCAGGTAATCGTGTAGTTGCCCCACGGGGCAACTTTGTCGCCGTCAGCGATAAGAAACAGGCGACCGGCTTCCCAGCGAGGCCGCCACTCCTCCAGTTGCTCAGCGTTAAGCCCCCCGCGCTTGCGCAACAGGTCCTTCCCGCCCCGCACCACAGAAACTTTTCCCTCAGCTATATCCTGCTCCACCCGTACGAGGTCCGCCTTCAGGCTCTTCAGCCGATTTAGCTTCTGGTAACGCTCGGCTGGAGTGGCATACCCTCTGGTTCTCCCCTGTTTCTCCCCGACCGGAATCGAGACCCGAGTTTCAATCGCCCGAACTCGGCGTCGCAAGCTGTCCCGAACTTTACGTAGGTTCCGATCCGCCATGCGGTATTGCTCGTCGGAGACCCGGGTGATCGTCCCAGCCTGCCTCGATGAGCACTGCACGGACATAGTCCGTTTACGTTCCCTCTTCGAATCCGCCTGCTCACTTGGATCCAGCCGACCCTCCGCGCACCGGACAGCGAGGTCACGGCCAGCCAGCGATCCCAGAAAAGTCCCCGCCTGCCACAGCACCGACGCATCCTGGTCCGATACGTGAAGCCTGGTCCGCGTCCGCGTCCCTGTCGGGACCGCAGCTACGAACGGCGCGGCAAGCTGCCTCCGCACCCTATTCCGTCTCTGCGGCATGTTTTCACCCTCGCCAGACGCGTCGGGACCCATCATGCACACGATACCGCTAGAAATTCTCCACAAGGCAAGCGATCACTCACCGCAGAGAAATCGAATACCGCTACAAGACGATCTTGCCCCCAGGTCCGCCGCCGTACAGGCCGGAGGCCCGAACCCATCGAAGATTACTCCGGGAGGCGGTCCTCCGAAACTGGCGCGGCCCCAGCGGCCTCAGCCGGTTCAGCCGTTCCGGGCGTCTCGGCGGCACCCGGGGTGCGCTTCGCGACCGCCTCGGTGAGCTGGCGGGCCAGGTGCTGGGCGCTCAGGCCGGTGGCCTCCAGGATCGAGTCCCGCGACGCGTGGTCCAGGAACTCCTGCGGCAGGCCGAACGTCTTGCACGGCGTGTCGACGTCATGGTCGCGGAGCAGCCGGCACACGGCGTCGCCGAAGCCTCCGACGCGGCCGTTGTCCTCCACGACCGCGACCAGCCGGTGCCGGCGGGCCGCGTCCACCACGGCCGGGTCGACCGGCTTGGTCCAGCGCGGGTCGACGACGGTCACGCCGATGCCGTGGTCTTCCAGGCGCTTGGCGGCGTCGGTGCAGGTGACGGCCATCGGGCCGGCCCCCAGCAGGAGCAGGTCCCTGCCCAGGCCCTCGCCGGGCTCGGACAGGACGTCCATCACGCCCAGCTTGCCGATCGCCTCGGCCTCGGCGCCGACCTTGCCCTTCGGGTAGCGGATGACCGTCGGGCCGTCGGAGACCTCGACGGCCTCGTTCAGCAGCTCGGCGATCCGGCTGCCGTCCCGGGGCGCGGCCACGCGCAGGCCGGGGATGACCTGCAGGATCGAGCCGTCCCACATGCCGTTGTGGCTGGCGCCGTCGGTGCCGGTGACGCCGGACCGGTCCAGCGCGACCGTGACGGGCAGCTTGTGCAGGGCCACGTCCATGAGCAGCTGGTCGAAGGCCCGGTTGAGGAAGGTCGAGTACAGCGCGACGACGGGGTGCAGGCCGCCCATCGCGAGGCCCGCGGCGCTGGTCAGGGCGTGCTGCTCGGCGATGCCGACGTCGTAGATCCGGTCCGGGTAGGCGGCCGCGAACGGCGCGAGGCCGACCGGGTGCATCATCGCGGCCGTGATGCCGACCACGTCGCCGCGGCGGGCGCCGACCGCCACCATCTCGTCGGCGAAGACGTCCGTCCAGGCCTTCACCTTCGGCGCGCCGGGCACCGGCGGCTTGGCGGGGGCGGCCCCGACCTGGTGCATCTGGTCCTGCTCGTTCTGCTCGGCGGGAGCGTAGCCGAAGCCCTTGCGGGTGATCACGTGGACCAGCACCGGGCGGCCGAAGTCGCGGGCCATGCGCAGCGCGCTCTCGACCGCGGCCTCGTCGTGGCCGTCGATCGGGCCGACGTACTTGATGCCCAGGTCCTCGAACATCACCTGCGGCTGCAGGAAGTCCTTCAGGCCCTTCTTGGCGCCGTGCAGCGCCCCGTACATGGTGCTGCCGACCAGCGGCGTGCTGGAGACGGTGGTCTTGATGCGGTCGAGCACGTCCTCGTAGCGGCGGCTGACCCGGACCTGCGCCAGGTGGCTGGCCACGCCGCCGATGGTCGGCTGGTAGGAGCGGCCGTTGTCGTTCACGACCATGACCAGCCGGGAGTCCCGGGCGACCGCGATGTTGTTCAGCGCCTCCCAGGCCATGCCGCCGGTGAGCGCGCCGTCCCCGATGACCGCGACGACGATGCGGTTGGTCTCGCCGCGCAGCCTATAGGCCTTG
>Ga0131853_10015181_pt1 | contig 14094 bp, 14 predicted proteins | sample TergutLab28metaG_FD_92764 | JGI IMG/M metagenome (GOLD analysis project Ga0131853, IMG submission 92764) | Labiotermes labralis P1 segment gut microbial communities from Petit-Saut dam, French Guiana - Lab288 P1 (version 2) (version 2) | ecosystem: Host-associated > Arthropoda: Insects >... | reverse complement strand
GGACGACGGCTTCGGCTACGAGATCCTCAGCGAGGAAGACTGGACCGCCCGGCGGCTGGTCGCGGACCGGCTCCGCGACGGGCGGGTCTTCCTGGCCGGGGACGCGGCGCATCTGTGGGTCCCCTACGGCGGGTACGGGATGAACGCGGGCATCGCCGACGTCCTGAACCTCACCTGGACCCTCGGCGCCCTCCTGGGCGGCTGGGCGGGCCCGCGGATGATCGACGCCTACGAGGCCGAACGGCTGCCGATCACCGCCCAGGTGTCGAAGTTCGCCATGAGCCATGCCGAGCGAGTTATCAGGAACCGTCACGCACTGCCCGCCGCCATCGAGGATGACACGGAGGACGGGCGGCTGGCCCGCGAGACGTTCGGGCGGCAGGCCTACGACCTCAACGTGCAGCAGTTCGCCGCCGCCGGCCTCAACTTCGGATACTCCTACGACGCCTCGCCGATCATCAGCTACGACGGAGAGCCGGCACCGGACTACACCATGGGCTCCTACTCGCCGAGCACGGTCCCCGGCTGCCGGGCCCCGCACCTGTGGCTCGAACCCGGGGTGTCGCTGTATGACCGGCTCGGCCGGGGATACACCCTGCTCCGGTTCGATCCGGCCGCCGACGGCAGCAGACTGGTATCGGCCGCCACCGCGGCAGGCGTGCCGTTGGAAATCATCGACATCCCCGCGGGAGCGGCTCCCGCGCCGTACCGGCACCGTCTCCTCATCTGCCGCGAGGACCAGCACGTGGCCTGGCGCGGAGAACAAGCCCCGTCTGACCCGGCCGCGCTGATCGACCTGCTGCGCGGAGCGGCCGCTACCGGATCGCGAAGGTGAAGCGGGCCCAAGCTTCGGAAGCGAACGTCACGACGGAGCGGTCGGCGTATCCGTCCTGCTTGGTGTCGCGCACGTACACCGCAGAACCTGCGGCGACCTCGACGCAGTCGCCGCCAGAGCCACCGCTGTAACTCGACTTGCGAAAGTCCATCGAGGTCTCCCTTGATTTGCTTCATAAAGGCCAGCGAATCACGCGGAGACAACGCTACCGCCCGTAGCATTTCCAGAGCAATCGCGAGATTTGCTACTTCTTCGGCGTTCTCCACGATCCGGCCGCCCTCGCGGAACTCGGTGTAGGCAATGGCCGGACTTTCGTCGCTCTCGTACACAGTGATCGGCCCCTCAACGCCAGCGTGGTCAGGAACGCCGAAGGGGAGGATCTGCAGAACAATGCCAGGAGAGTCCGCCACTTTGATCAGGCGGCCGAGTTGCTCGGCCACGATCTCAGCGGAGCCAACTAGACGACGAAGCACGGACTCATCGAGCACGTACCAGATGAGCGGATGATTCTGGCGGGCCAGAATCTTTTGTCGGTCTATCCGCGCGGCAACTTTCCCTTCTACCGATTCGTCGCAGTCTCGGGGAGAATGGGCCCGAATCACGCTGCGCGCATACGCGTCGGTCTGGAACAGGCCGGGGATCGCGCCGAGTACCCACCCGTAGATCCGGGACGCCTCGCGCTCGTGCGGCAGGATCGGCGCGAACCAGGACGGGAACGCTCCTCGCCGGGTTATCTCGCACCAGCGGACGAAGGAGCCCGGGGTTCCAAATGCCTGGTCGCAGCGCCGGGCGAAGTCCTCGCTCGGCATCCGATCCCCGCGCTCGATGTCGCTCACGAACGAATCCGAGTAGCCGATGGCATCGCCTAGCTCCACCTGGGTCCAGCCTCGGGCCGATCGCCACGCTCGCAGTTCTACGCCGAAATCCGTGACGCCCTTCTTCTCCGCACCACGCATCGTTCCCCCAGTGGAATCATTTCCTAGAGGAAACTGTACGCCGGTTTCCGGGGAGACGCGTTGACGATCGAATGATCTCGACTAATCCCATGCCTTGCGGGCGAGGGGTAGCCGTCACAGGGGACGATTGACGTATGAACCCCCTTGATGGCCTCACCGTCGTGGCCCTGGAGCAGGCGGTCGCCGCTCCGTTCGCTACCCGGCAGCTGGCCGACCTCGGCGCCCGCGTGATCAAGATCGAACGGCCCGGAGCCGGGGACTTCGCCCGCGGTTACGACGAGACCGTCCACGGAATGGCGAGCCACTTCGTCTGGCTGAACCGCTCCAAGGAATCGGTCTGCCTGGACCTGAAAAGCGACCACGGCCGGGCCGCGATCCAGGCCCTCGCCCGCCAGGCCGACGTGTTCATCCAGAACCTCGCGCCGGGCGCCGCGGACCGGCTCGGCCTGAGCGCCGACGAGCTTCGGGCCGACAACCCCGGGCTCATCCACGTTTCGGTCTCCGGCTACGGGCCGGGCGGACCGTACTCGCGGAAGAAGGCCTACGACCTGCTGGTGCAGTGCGAGGCGGGCCTCGTGTCGGTCACCGGCACCGAGGACGAGCCGTCGAAGGCGGGCATCTCCGTCGCGGACATCGCCGCGGGCATGTACGCGTTCACCGGCGTGCTCACCGCCGTCATCCAGCGGGGCCCGACGGGAGAGGGCGCCACGATCGAGGTGTCGATGCTGGAGGCCCTCGCCGAGTGGATGGGCTACCCGCTCAACTACGCGATGTACGGCGGGACCCCGCCCGCCCGGACCGGCGCGCGGCACGCGTCGATCTCCCCGTACGGGCCGTTCCGCTGCGGCGACGGACGGCGGGTCTTCCTCGGCATCCAGAACGAGCGGGAGTGGGCGCTGTTCTGCGATCGCATCCTGGGCGCGCCGGAACTGGCCGCCGATCCCCGGTTCGCCCGCAACTCCCTGCGGGCGGAGCACGACGCGGAGCTGCGGGGCGAGATCGAGAAGATCTTCGCCGCCGACCCCGCCGAGCAGGTCGCTGACCGGCTCGAGGAGGCCGGGATCGCCAACGCCCTGCTGCGCGACATGAACGGCCTGGCCGCCCACTCGCAGCTGCGAGCCCGCGGCCGCTGGCAGTCCTACGACTCCCCGGCCGGGCCGCTCCAGGCGCTGATCCCGCCCGCCACCTTCGACGGCGCGACCCCGGTCATGAACCCGATTCCCGGTGTCGGCGAGCACACCGGCGCCGTGCTGGCGGAGTTCGGCCTGCCTCCCGCGCCGTAGACCGGGATCACCGGGCGGGCGGGTACTCGGCATACTCGCCGACGACGTCACCTCCCACCTGAGCCGGCTCGACGATCGCTAGATCATCAGCTAGCGCGCCCTTACCGATCGGTGCGACGCGGGTGACCGGGCCCGGCGTGCGTGACCCACAGGGTTTTGCGATCGTCATCGATGGCGTACCAGATGCGGCCCCCGCCGGTGACCTCGAACTGCCACTGCTCGAGTTCGGCCCCGGCGATTTTGACCTGCTTCAGGTCTCGCTTCAGGCGGTGCTGCCGGGATAGATCCGCGCTGCTGCGCGGATCTGACGTCAGGGCGATCCAGGCGCGGCGGAGGTTCTCCGGGGCCTGAACGGCGAGGTCACGCCATCCGGTGGCGGCCGTCCGGTCGCGCGCGACGACCTTCCACTTGGACGGCGGGTGCAACTCGTCGCCCCGGCCAGTCATGACTCCGCGCCGTCGGCTGCGGAAAGCTCCGGCGGCATCGGGATCTCAACGGCCTCGGACAGGTCATCGAAAGGGCCGCTCAGACGGCGGTGCAGTGCTGGGTCGGAGTGGATCTCCGCGGTGGACTTCCACTCCCGGAGCGCCCGGGCGAACGGCATGAACTGGCCCGTGTCGGCTCCTGCCAGCAGCTGGTCGAGAATCTCGGAGACCGCTTCGGCTCGCGCGTCCCGGGGAAGCCAGGTGAGCCAGGGCAGTTCCTCGGCGAAGACGTCTTCGGCTAGGCCCCGGTTCGTTCCGGCGACTAGACGCATAGATCGCGCGAGCAGGTGCAGGGCGCTTTCCATCGCGTTCCAGCGTTCGGCGCGGGACAGAACGAGATCCTCGCCGTCACGGCGCTGCAGGATCACGTCCGCGTCGTCCAGCGCGGGAAAGACCGAGGTCTGCCGTCGGATGAGATCACTGAAAGGGAGGACCGTTGCCATGGACATAATTTATCACCGGTTCACTGAACTACTTCAGTTAATTTTCCGTCGCTGGTCGGTGCAAGCCGAGGCATCGATGGAGACAATCATCGGTTGCTAGCGATTTCAGCCGACTATACACGACTTTACCCTTGAAGGGACGTCAGTCGACCATGGCTGGTGCTGTCCTACGCGGAATGGCTGCGTCGGCAGCGGCGGATCGCGGAGGCCCGGCCGCTGCTGGCCACGGCGTCGGAGGTCTTCCGTCAGCTCCGTGACCTGCGCCTGGACGGTGAGGGCGGGCGTTAGCCGTCACCCGGCTCACTGCAGTCCCTGACATTTCGGGACAGGTGCGGCAGGATGGTCGCGTGACTGGAGTTCTCGCCTGGGGCGTCAAGCAGAGCCTGCTGTCGTACGTGACGTCAGCGCCCGGTGGTCAGCTGCTCACCACCAAGGACGTGCGATGGGAAGACGGCGCGTTCCGGTTCCCGCTCGCCGACTCCGCGCCCGGCGCGGACGGAGAGTCGTTCGACGTCGAGGGCGTGGTGCGGTTCCACGGGCACTTCAGCATGCTCGTGGCCGAACTGTCCGGGCTGCGGATCGCCCGCGGCGACGCCGGCTGGGCCCTGTCCCTCGCGGACGGCGAGGACAGCCGCGTCGACGCCTTCGCCCTGGACGGCGAACCGGAACGCTCCGGGGACGGCCCGGGCCGTCTCGACTGGGCGGACGTCCGCCTCACCGAGGCCGGCAGCGAGGGCTTCGGCGGCCACTACCCGCCCGGCACCCTCTTCGACCCGCTGGCCGTCATCTTCTGACGCCCGCTGTCAGGCCTGGGCAACCGGCCGCCGGATCTGGGCGGCGGCCAGGTCACGCAGGCTGACGACGCCCAGCACCGCCGCGCCTTCGGCGACCGGGAGGTGCCGGAAGCCGCGCAGGAGCATGAGCTGAACGGCGTCCTCGACCGGGGTGTCCGGGGAGGCCTGCTCCGGGTCCTTGGTCATCCACGCGGACACCGGGGACCGGGTCAGGTCGTCGCCGGACGCGGCGGCGCGCAGCACGTCCCGCTCGGTCAGGATGCCGGCCAGGTAGCGGCCCTCCATGACCAGGGACGACCCGGTCCGGTGCCGGACCATCGCCGCCGCCGCCTCGGCCACCGGCTCCCCGGGGGCGACGGCGACCACGAGAGTCTGCATCAGGTCGCCGAGCGTCCGGCGAGGGGAATCAGCCACTCTCGCCGACCTCGTCGAGCTCCGGGTCGTCGTGCGGGGTCGCCGGAAGCGCTAGTTCCTCCGACAGCAGTCCCCACAGCGACCCGGCCCAGGAGGACACCTGCGGCCACCGCATCCAGAACACTTGCAGGGTGGTCTCGTCGAACTCGCCGTGCGCTTTCTCGGGAGAGACCGAGCGGGCGAGATCCTCGAACTCCTGGAGGAGTTCGAGGAGGCGATCGGGGTTCGCGTCCATGTGAGTCACCTTTGACAGAAGGCTGCGCATGGCGAGCCGGGCCGGGCGGAAACAGCTGCTGAGTGAGCATCCTTACCCGTGAATTACTCGGCTGAAAAGTGAATGCCCGATATCTCCGTATATCGTGCCACGGCCGGTCGTCAGGGCAGGGCGCGGAGGGCGCGGGTGACGCCGGAGGCGGCTGCCCGCAGGGCACCGGTGAAGCGGGCCTCGTGCATGCGGGTGGTCGGGGCCGTGACCGACAGCGCGCCGACCAGGGCGGACCGGCGGCCGAAGACGGGAACGGCCAGGCTCATGTAGCCCAGCCGGGTCTCCTCGCTCTCCAGCGCGATCCCCTCCCGGCGGATCCGGTCCAGTTGCATCCGCAGCACGCCGGGCGCGGTGGTCGTGTACCGGGTGACGGGCGCGAGGCCGTGGCTGAGCACGTCCTCCAGCACGGACGGGGGCGAGAAGGCCAGGATCGCCTTGCCGGTGGCGGTGGAGTGCAGGGGCATCCGGCCGGCGACCCGCGACTCCTCCCTGAGCCCGCTGTGCCCGACGATCTTCTCCACGTACATGACGTCCAGGCTCTCGCGGATCGCGAAGTGAATCGTCTCCCCGGTCGCCGCGATCACGTCCTGCATGTAGGGGAGCACCGCCTCCCGCAGGATGCGCTGCCGGGGCACGATCTGGCCGAGCTCGAACAGGCGCAGCCCGAGCCGGTACCGGGTCCCGGCCCGCTCCAGCAGGCCCCACTCGACCAGTTCGGCCGCCAGCCGGTGAACCGAGGCCTTGGGGACGCCGGAGCGCCGGACCAGGTCGGTCAGGGACAGCTCGTCGCTGTCCGCCGTGAACGACTCGAGGATGAGCCGGACCTTGCCGAGGACCGAGTTGGGGTCTCCGGGGGAGCCGGCGCCCGGCTGGAGCGGGATCAGCATGGTCATGACGCGAACTCCGCGATGAGCGTCGCGGCCTCGCCGGGCCGGTGTTCCATGAGCGGGATCGTTCCTCCTTCGATGACCGCGACGCGGGCGTCCGCGAACCCGGCCGCCGCGCGCGTGAGGCTGGGGAACGCGAACGGGTCCGCGGAGGCGCCGACGCACAGCACCGGGCAGCCCACCTTGGGCGAGCGCTCCTCGACCGGGTACCGGTGGCAGGCCCGGTGCCCGGCCACGGCTCCGTCGCCCGCCGCGAGGGCGTCCCGAGTGAACCGGGTCAGCAGATCCGGCCGGTCCGCCGGGTAGTAGGGCCTGCGCGCGTCCCACAGGCGGGTGAGATGGCTGCCGTCCGCCGAGAAGCCGACGTCGTCGATCACCGTGTGGGGTTCGGACCGCGCCTTCGCGTCGTAGTACGGCATGGACGACAGCACCAGGCGGGAGACCAGTTCCGGGGCTCGCACCGCCGCCTCGAGGGCGACGAGCGCCCCCGTGTGATGCCCGACGGCGGTGACCCGGTCCAGGCCGAGCACGCCGGCGAACTCGACGGCCGTGTCCGCGTAGGTCTCGATCGAATGGTCCGGGGCAGCCGCGGAGTGCCCGTAGCCGATGATGTCCATCGCGATCGCCCGGTGAGTCCGCCCGAGCAGGGGGAGGACTTCCCGGTACTCGTCCCAGGACCGAGGGCACTGGTGGAACAGGAGCACCGCGGGCGCGTCCGCGGCGCCGCTCGCCGCGTAGTGCACCTGGCCCCGGGACGTCTCCGCGTACGCGAACCGTATGCCGGTCATCTAATCCGCCTCCGTTTCCGCGCGGCTCCGGGTGACGGTGTCGAGCGCCACCTGGATGAGGTAGCGGGTCAGCTTCACCTGCTCGCCCACGTCCACGGTGTTCATCCCCATCGCGAAGTCCACCGGGTCCCCGGAGGGCGTGCCGGTGACCTTCGGCATCCCGACCCGGACCGTGGGGATGCCGCGGCCGCGCAGGATGGTCCCGTCCGTCGCCCCGCTGGTCTCCAGCGCCGGCTCGTGCGGGCGGCCCTCGGTCTCCTCCCAGGCCGCGATGGCCCGGCGGCAGATCCACGAGTCCGGGCTGGTGGTCGCGCCGGGAATGGCCAGAACCTGCTCGACCGCGATGTCCGCTCCGCCGAGGTCTTCGGCGATGGCCTCCAGGGCGGCGGTCAGCTCCCGCTTGGCGGCCACCGGCGTGGTCCTCGGGGACAGCCGCAGGTCCACGGTGAAGGAGCAGGTGTCCGGCGTGAACGACGCGGTCCGGGACCAGCCTCCGGCGATGCTCGCGACGATGCCCTGCGGCGCGACCAGGCCGTCGGTGTGGGCCTTCGCGTACTCGGGAAACCAGCGGTCGAGGCGGGCCGCGACCTCGCCCGCGGCGGCGACCGCGTTCCGGTAGGGCAGCCGGTGGCGGGAGCCGGCGTAGGTGTGGGTCCCGCCGACCGTGACCGTGAACCAGGCGAGGCCGACCTCCTCCCAGGCGACGGCCCAGCCGGGCTTGGCGATAACCGCGTAGTCGGTCCACACGCCCTGTTCCAGCAGGAAGGAGGCGCCGACGCCCTGGCCGGTGTTGCGCCGCGGGTTGCCGGCCCCGGGACGGGAGTTGGTCGGCATGCCCCCGGCGCCGAACGCGGCCACCAGGTCCCCGGCCAGCGGGATCCCGGCCCGGGCGATCGCCTCCGCGGCCGCCAGGACGCAGGCGGCGTGGCCCTTGGGGTTGGAGGCGCCGAGCCCGGTCACGTAGTCGCCGTTCACGACGGCGGGTACCCGCATGTCCGGACGCAGGGCCGGCCCGACCTGCGGGACGTCCTCGCCTGAAGTCCCGGACGTCATCGTGTCGATCGGCGCGTACAGCATCAGGTCGGGCCCGGTGCCGTCTCCGCGCAGCCGTCCCCACGCGTTGGCCTGCCGGTCGTCGAGGGACATGACCCGGCCGCCGATCCCGGCGGAGCGCAGCACTCCGGCGATGTGCGCGGCCAGGGGCGCCTCGTCGCCGGTCGGGCTCGGCACGTCCACCAGGCCGGCCGTGATGTCCCGCAGCCGCCCCGGCGTCACCTGCTCCTGCGCCGCGGCCCGCCACCGGGCCCGTTCGGAGTCTCCGGCGGACGTCACTGGTTGATCCGGTGGACCTGCGTGTCGCTGGCGGCGGCCGCCCCCCGGACCAGGCGGGGCAGGACCAGGCCGAGGACGACGCCGGCGAGCAGGGCGAGCACGGTCTTGTTCATGATGACGCGATCCTCCTGGAGTATTCGTCCTCGGCGAGCTTGCGCCAGGCGGTCAGGGAGACGTCCGGCCGGTACAGGCGCTCGGGCGGCGCGTCGGTGACGTCCACCATCCACGCGTCCTGCGCGGAGAAATCGCCGTGGAACAGCCAGCGGATGGCCCCGAGGTACTTCACGTAGAAACGGAGCGCCTGGAAGCCCTCGGTGAAATTCACCATGACGCCGACGTAACGGTGACGTCCGGCGTCGACGGGAACGTAGAACTCGTAGTGAATGAAATTCGGGTAGGCGATCCGCAGGATGCCCGGCATCGCCAGTGACGCGAACCCGGGAAATCCCTGCCGCTCGATCACCGGGTCGACCCGCTTCGGCTTCCCGGTGTTGCCGATGTTGAAGGTCTCCTTCGGCGGCCTGATCTTCCACCACCGCTTATTGGACCAGTGGCCCACGCCGGGGAAGTCGGCCTCCCAGTGCACCTCGTCCTGCACCCGGAAGATCCACCGCCGGTTCACGCCCTCCCCGGGAACGACGCGGGTGATGTTCCAGGTCGGCATCGTCTTGAAGATCCGCCACAGGCTCGTGCGGTGCAGGTACTTGGCGTGCCCCTCGTCGAAGCCGTTCTCGGCGGCGAACCGCCAGTTGCCCGACCTCGGCTCGATGCGGCCGCCCATGACGAACGGGTTCTCGGCGAGCTCGGCCGGAAGCTGGGCGTCGATGTCCGCGGGCTCCTCGTCGCCGAGCGGGATGTAGACCCAGGTCATGCCGAGCCGCTGCGCCGTCGGGTACGTCCGGACCGTGACCTTGCCGCAGATCGGCGAGCCGGGTCCGTCGGTGATGACGGCGCACAGCTTCCCGGATTCCAGGTCGTAGGTCCAGCCGTGATACGGGCAGCTGATCGTCCCCGGAAACTGCTGATTCCCCAGGGACAGCGGCACGCCGCGGTGCGGGCAGCGGTCATGGAGGGCGTAAGTCTTCCCGCCGTCCCTGACGAGCGCGATCTTCTCCCCGGCGATCGTGAAAGCGGACGGTTTTCCCGTCACCTTGCTGGTCCAGGTGACGGGGTACCAGTACCCCTTGAAACCAGTCGCGGCCGCGTCGTAATGCGGCCACGACGACCAGTCCTGCCTTCCGGGCTCGCGCCGGGCCGGCGCATTGGCAGTTGTCATGTGCTGATCATGAATCCGCCGGCCGGAAGAATCTACGGGACGGGTCCGGTGAGCGGACCCGGCTCCTTGGGCGCGCGGACATGCCGCCGGATGATGCACGGCATGACGACTTCGGAACCGGAAGGCACGTACATCGAGGCGGGCCAGGTCACGTTCCACTACCTGGAGCTGGGGGCGGGCGCGCCCACGATCTTCCTGCACGGCGGCGGCCCCGGCTGTTCCGCGTGGACGGACTTCGGGCCGGTGGCCCCGCTGTTCGCGGCCGGCCGGCGCTGCGTGCTCGTCGACCTGCTGCAGTACGGCAAGTCGGGCAAGCCCGTGATCAAGGGCCCCATGTGGGACTACCACGCGGACAAGCTCATCGCGTTCATGGACGCGCTCGGGATCGAGCGCGCGGATTTCGTGTGCAACTCGTGGGGCGGCACCATGGCGCTGGACCTGGCCGCCCGGTACCCGGACCGGGCCCGGTCGCTCGTGGTCACCGGTTCCATGCCGGTGTTCTACGGGCCGCTGGCGCCGCTGCCGGAAGAGGGGAAGCGCGGCCGGGCCGCCCGGATGCGGTATTACGGCGGCACCGGGCCGTCGCCGGAAAAGATGCGCGAGCTCATGGGGTCCCTGGAGTGGTACGACGCGTCCGCGATCCCCGAAGCCACGGTGGAACTGCGGCACGCGCAGAGCCTGGACCCCGAGGAGATGGCGCTCGCCGCCACGGCCGACAACCCGCGCGGCGACTGGCAGGACCTGACGGCGGAACTGGGCCGGATCCAGTGCCCGGTCCTGTTCGCGTGGGGCAAGCACGACGGCTTCCTGACCCCGGACTATCCGCTGATGCTGGCCCGCATGGTGCCGCACGGCAACCTCTACGTGATGGACAACGCGTCCCACCACCTGCAGGAAGAACGGCCGCACGACTATCACGCGGTGGTCAGCGGTTTCCTGGACCAGAGGGACCACCGCTGAGAAAGGCATGAGGCATGCACAGCCCCCAGTTCGACGCGCTGACGGCGGAGGAGATCAGCCGGACCGCCGCCGCGATCAAGAAGGCAGGCATCGGCGGCAAGCGGCCCGGCTTCGGGTCCGTCTTCACCCATGAGCCGGACAAGGCCCGGCTGCGGGCCGGAGAGCGGACTCCCCGCCAGGCGCGGGCCCTCATCCTGGACCGGACCTCGGCGGCCACCTACGACGTGCTGGTCGACCTTGAGCAGGACGCGGTCGTCTCCAGCGTCGCCCTCACCGAGGGCGGGGCCCCGATGCTCGCCGAGGAGATCGAGATCGTCAACGAGGTCGCCAAGGCGGACCCGGCGTTCACCGAGGCCCTGGCCAAGCGGGGCATCACCGACCTGAGCCTGGTTCAGCTCGATCCGTTCGGCGCCGGCAGCCGGGCCGACATCGACCTGGCCGGCCGGCGCCTGTGGACGTGCATCACCTACTTCCGGCACTTCGAGGACGACAACGCCTACGCTCACATCGTCGAGGGAGTGATCGCGGTCATCGACACGGTCCGGCGGGAGGCGTACGCCATCGAGGACTCCGGCGTGAAGCCGATGCCGATGACCTGCGACAACTACACCCCCGAGCACAACCAGCCGATGCGCGCCGACCTCAGGCCCCTCGACATCACCCAGCCCGAGGGCGTCAGCTTCACCCTCGACGGGCCGCAGCTGACCTGGCAGAAGTGGCGCTTCCGCGCCAACCTGCACCCCGTCGACGGCCTGGTGCTGTCCGGCGTCGAGTACCGGGACGGCGGGCGGTACCGGTCCGTCATGCACCGCGGCTCGATCGGCGAGATGGTGGTGCCGTACGGCATCCCGGAGGCGGCGCACTACTTCCGCGGCGCCTTCGACGCCGGCGAGTACGGCCTGGGCCGGATGGCCAACTCGCTCCTGCTCGGCTGCGACTGCCTGGGCGAGATCACCTACCTCGACGCCGTGATGGCCGACGACGACGGCGAGCCCTCGGTGATCCGGAACGCCGTCTGCATCCATGAGGAGGACGCCGGCATCCTCTGGAAACACACGGACTGGGTCACCGGGAAGGTGGACGTCCGACGCTCCCGCAAGCTCGTCGTGAGTTTCATCGCCACCGTCGGGAACTACCACTACGGGTTCTACTGGAACTTCTTCCAGGACGGCCACATCGAGGTGGACACGAAGCTGATGGGCATCGTGCAGACCAGCGCGTTCCCCGACGGGCAGGCGCCGTCGCACGCCAGCCCGGTCGCGCGGAACCTCGCAGCGCCGTGGCACCAGCACCTGTTCAGCTTCCGCCTCGACATGGAAGTGGACGGCTGGCGGAACTCGGTCTTCCAGAACGACGTCGACGGCGAGCCCGTCGGGCCAGCGAACCCCTACGGGAACGCGATCGGCGTGAAGCGGACCCTGATCGCGCGCGAGCAGGACGGCGACGGCCTCACCAGCCCGCAGACGGCCCGCACCTGGACGGTGGCCAACCCGGACCGGATGAATGCCTGGGGAGTGCCCGTGGGCTACAAGCTCATTCCCGGCTGGGCCGGCGACACCCTGATCGCCCGGGAACCGTCGCTGATCGCCAGGCGCGCCGGGTTCGCCACCAGGAACCTGTGGGTCACGCCGTACTCGCCGGCCGAGATGCACTCCGCGGGCGACCACCCCAACTCCGACCGGTCGGGCGCCGGGCTGCCCGCCTGGACGGCGGCGAACCGCCCGGTCGAGAACACGGACGTCGTCCTGTGGCACACCGTCGGAGTCACCCACATCCCCCGGTCCGAGGACTGGCCGGTCATGCCGGTCGAAGTGGCCAGCTTCCAGCTGGTGCCGAACAACTTCTTCGACTCCAACCCCGCCCTCGACGTTCCCGGCTCGATCCATGACCACTGCGCGTCCGGCGACGCCGCGGAGCACTGAGGAGACGGCGTGACCGAACAGCAAACTCCGGGCGGCAAGCGCCTCACCGGGTCCCTGACCCTGGTGGACGCGATCGCCCAGTCAGTCGGATTCATCGGGCCCGTCTTCTCGATGGCCTTCCTGGTCCCGCTGCTCGTCGGGGTGAACGCCTCGGGCCGCGGGGCCGGCGTGGCGGCGCCCCTGTCGGTGCTGATCGCCGCCGTCGGGGTTCTCGGCCTCGGCTGGATCATCGCCCAGTACGCCAAGCGCATTCACGCGGCGGGGTCACTGTATGACTACGTCAGCGACGGGCTGGGCAGCCGGATCGGCACGGCCTCGGGCATCTTGTACTACTGCGGGATCCTCGCCCTGGACGCCGCCATCCTCGTCATGATCGGCGGCACCATCCACGACACGCTGCAAAGCGAGTTCGGCGTCACGCCGCTGCCCGCCGCCGGCTGGGACGTCATCCTGCTCGCCCTGCTGGCCGTCGTGCTGTACGCGGGCGTCGCGCTGTCCACCCGGGCGCAGCTTGTCCTCGCCCTGGTGTCCTTCCTGGCCGTGCTGGTCTTCCTCCTCACCGTGATCGCCCGCGCCGGGCAGGCCAGCGACACGGTCAGGACGTTCACTCCGTCCGGATCCCCGACCGGCCTTTCCGGCGTGCTCTTCGGCGTCCTGTACGGGGTGCTGCTGTTCACCGGATTCGAGACCGCGGCGAACCTCGGCGAGGAGACGGCCCGTCCCACGCGCGACATCCCGCGCGCCGTGCTGATCTCCGTGCTGGCCGTCGCCGGGTTCTACGTCATCGGCAGCTACGGGCAGGTCGCCGGCTACCACTTCAGCCTCGGCCTCCTCGCCAAGAACTCCGGCGCGCCGCTGTTCGGCCTCGCGGGGCCGTCGGCGGGCGGCGGCTTCGGATCGGTGGCCATCCGCCGCCTGCTGGAGCTCGTGGTCGTCCTGGACATGATGGCCGTCATGATCGGCGCCGGTGTCTCGGCCGCCCGCGGCCTGTTCGCGCTCGGCCGGGACGGCCGGCTGCCGAGGGGCCTCGGCAGGCAGTCCAGGCGCGGCACCCCAGTGGTGGCCAGTACCGCCGTCCTGGCGGTCTGCCTCGTGGTCATCGTCGTCACCTGGCTCTGGAACGGCTTCGTCGCCGAGCCGGGCACGCCGCACTACGTGGCCGTCTTCGGCTGGCTCGCCGCCTTCGGCGGATTCGCGCTGGCCATCATCTACCTGCTGATGGCCGTCGGCTCGCTGCGCGGCCTGCGCGGCCGCCGGCGGATGTGGCCGGTGTACCTCGCCGCGCTCGCGGGCGGCGCCGTCACCGTCGGCGCGATCGCCGGGTCGGTGTACAAAGTGACCGCGCCCACCATCTACGCGCCGTACGCGGTCATCGCGATCTTCGCGGTCGCCCTGGTGGTCTCCTTCTCCCGGCGGGAAGTGCGGCCGCCCGGGTCGGCGTCCGGCTCTTCCGC
>Ga0131853_10015179_pt1 | contig 14095 bp, 12 predicted proteins | sample TergutLab28metaG_FD_92764 | JGI IMG/M metagenome (GOLD analysis project Ga0131853, IMG submission 92764) | Labiotermes labralis P1 segment gut microbial communities from Petit-Saut dam, French Guiana - Lab288 P1 (version 2) (version 2) | ecosystem: Host-associated > Arthropoda: Insects >... | reverse complement strand
TCCCCCTATGGGCCGTACGGCCTGTACAGAGCCTCAGTGCCTGTACAGTACAGCTATACCTCTACTCCCCCTATGGGCCGTACGACCTGTACAGAGCCTCAGTGCCTGTACAGTAGAGCTATAACTCTACTCCCCCTATGGGCCGTACGGCCTGTACGGAGCCTCTGCCTGTACAAGGGTTGGTACTCAACAACGAGAGCGGGCGGTAGCAGACCCGCTTGACCAGTGCCAGAAGCTGTAATGACAGTTGTACCAGCTCCTGATGGTGGGTGTCAATACCCGAAACATGTACAGCTGTCTACAGAGTTGTTTTTTAGTCTGCAGCCCGGATACTACTCCAGCGTTACCGCACCTAACCTCCAACCTACAGCAAACCAAGAACGAAACGATCAATGTGGTAATCAACATCATAGTCACGAGCTCCTGATGATGGTCATAGTAATGCCTGAAACATGTTGAGCCTATAAGCAGTACAATAAAATAATAAGTGGCATTTAGTTGGATTTTTTTATAATTCTTCAATTGAACATCTTTGTTATCATGCAGAGTAACTGTCAAAATTCATTTCCATATTGCGGCAGACTTCAACTAAATGGTTGTCTCTGAGAATGTGAAGGGGAGACACAGATCGGGGTCAGGTTTCTGTGCAGGCGACGGAGTGTCTTTGGGATCCATATACATGAGGTGAATTGTGTGACTTAGAGACTTGCTGTTAGATTGCCAAGGGCGAATATCCCGCGGTGTTAGGCAAAAAGTGCTTCTATTTTGTCCGAATATGTTTCCACTTTAATGCGCTTCCCTTCTAAGTAATTGTAACGGCATACTTGAACGAATCAAACCTTGGGACATCCACTTGGCAGTGTACAGATGGCATGGTTGTTTGTGGACGATCCGTCACGTACTGGTTTTTGCAGAAGTTGAAATTCCCACATTCCCAGAACACACATTACTGTCAGTAACAGCCGATTGATTGCATTTGTATAACATTTTAGATCCTCTCAGCGGTGCTTTAGAGAATTCAATCTTCTACGACAGGAGAAAGTGTTGAATGGTATATCGTTATAATCGCTGTTATTTGTCTCTATATTCAGGGTCAAAGGCGAAGAATAAATATTTCAGGATTTCCCAGTAGTCATTAACCTTTTAAGGAGACCGCGTTGGCACAGTGGTTAAGGTGCTGTGCTGCAAATCGGAAGGTCGCTGGTTCGATTCCAGATGGTGTCATTGGAATTTTTCATTGACATAATCCTTCGGAACGCAACTATGACCCTGGGGTCGACGCAGCCTCTTACAGAAATGAGTACCAGAAACATTTCCTGGGGTTAAAGGCGTCCGGTAAGTATGGCTAACAACCTTACCACCATCCTGTGCCGTTGTCATGTAATCTGTGAACCTTAACTTCCTGGAACCCTCTGAGCCACTCCAGGTCTGTAACGTGACTGATTTGCCTTTATCATTAACCTTCTAAAGCCTACTGGTTACGTGATGCACCAACAGTTTAACATTCAACAACTGTACGCTCTGCCCACACTGTATTTATGTGTTTTGTATTTATCTGAGAACAAACAGCGACTTATGCCACTTACAGCGTAAACTGAACGGTTGTTATAACCGAGATGAAAAGTGTTTACAGCGCGGTACGGACTGGGTCTTTAAGTAAAATAGTCTGTGCTTCGTCTTTAAAGGGTCAAATAGTATCAGACAAAATAATGGGTGTGAATGACTTCCCATAAATTATGCATCAATATTTGTACATTTTTTTTATAAATTTTGGCCTGATGGTGGCCCCTTCGGGTCGAAACTAGTAGCCAGTAATTGAAATACTAAAATAAAAGATATTTGTGTCACACGGAGTGCATATATAATTTTATTTTAGTATAGTATCAGAAGTGTTACGTGGGCCGGGTAGCTCAGTCAGTAAAGCGACTGACTACGGACTGGACGGTCCGGGATCGAATCAGTCTACAACGAGTAAGCAAAGAGAAAGGTTGTCGGTGTGTGTTTTAATGTTTAGTTTAGAAGTTCAGTGAAAGCAGTATCTGAGTCCGTCGAGTGTCTACAAAGTGTGGTGTAGTGCTTAAACAGGGCAACCATGGCAGAACGACAACATACAATGGTATGTATTTTTGACCCTACTAGTCCACGTATTACACCTTATGAAATACATGAATGGATTCATGACCAGCTACATGTATCGGAACATTCGTTAAATGTGATACAGATTGATGGGATAAAGAGGCACGTATTTCTGAAGTTCGTAGGTGACATATACATACAGTACCTTCTGCAGTATACGAGTCTGAGTGCTGAATACAGACACGTGACAGGGGAAATATTAATAGTGCGTCTAGAGGTGGCCGGCATGGGAATGCGGCGTATTCGATTAGCCAGCCTGCTCCCAGAAGTAACTGAAAAATACATTCGAGCAGCATTAGCATCATATGAGAAAATTGTCTCGATCAGGATGAAATTTGGTCTAAAGCATACCGCTACAAGGTAGCTAACGGGGTTAAATTGATCGTGATGAAACTGGCCAAACACCTTCCGTCCCAAATGAACATTGCAAGGCACAGAACAATACCGTCTTATGACGACCAGCCAGTTACTTGTTACGGGTGTGGGGACAGTGGACATATAAATCAGGCATGACCCAGAAGGCGTGGAGGAGGTATTGTAACATCAGATTCGGCCCCCAATACATGGGCCTATGTCGCGGCCAAAGGCGCCTACAACTGTCACGGCACTGTTGACCATCGAATTGAGGTGGTACCCCAGAGCGCATCGCATGACCAGGTATCTGGGGTTTCCCCTACTGTCAACGATGTGAAGCCCACAAACACCCCGCTAGATATTGGTGGGGAAAAACAGGACCCCACTCACCAACGAAGGCATTTTCTGACGTCCCAGGACGAGGACGCAAACGCAGTCGACTTCACAACCTGTACTGGCCCTCAAGAAGTGATAACCGTGGACGCAGAAATGACGGCGCTTGACGATAGGCGAGCCAAGACAGCCTGCGCGAACCCTGCATGCAAGCACGCAGGGAGAATAAGGCAGCAGACAGGAAATGGTGACAGGCGTCGGAAGTACAGACGGGCTGGACAAAGAGGACGCAGTGCCCGCGAACGCCGTAACCAACCCTCCGGATGAAAAACCTAAAACGGACGATCCGGGACAAACCCCATCCCGAAATAAAAAGATGAAATTGAAAAAAAGAGCTGGAATACGACGGGAACGGACAAGGAGTAGAACGAGCCTAGCACAATCTAATAAGGACAAAGTATAGAAACCATCGTCGACCCCTGCCCACTCCCCTCCCCAGTTCGACCTGATGGTCTCAATCAAAATTGCCACTTTAAACATAAATGGCATTACATCTCCCACGAGAATAGCGATGACCGACGCATTATTCAGGCGCCAAGAAATATATATCCTACTAGTACAAGAGGTCACCTACCACGTCATCAATGACTTCCAGGGATACACCACACAATATAACATCGGCGCCAATAGAAGAGGTACCGCCATCGTCGCGAGGGATGGAATTATTCTAGAGAATATCATTATGAGTCCGTCTGGACGCGCTGTGGCAGCCAAATTCAGAGAGATCTGTATAATTAATGTGTACGCCCGATCTGGCACGGCGATGAAGCAGGAACGCAAGCGTTCCTTCAATAGTGAACTGTCTTACATGCTGACTGGTGAAACGGGCCATATATTACTTGGTGGGGATTTGAATTGTATATTGGAGGCTTTGGACACTACTTGCGGCTTCATCTAAGCCGAGCATTAGCGGAATTGGTGCATGGCCTAGTATTAACAGACACTTGGCAGGGCAACCCCACACGCAAAGTTTACACCCACCTTTCCGCGTCCGGAGCAACCAGGATTGACCGAATTTATGCCACACGAGAACAGCTCGAGAGGAAACTCTTTGTGGAAGTCATTGTAGCACCGTTTACTGATCACCTCGCCGTACGTCTAGGAATATCAATTGACCTACCAATTATACGGAGGGGACGCGGGCTATGGAAAATGGACAGCGCTGTAATAATTGAGAACGCATGCACGGAGAAGTTGAGAACTGTATGGGGACAACTGCAACGGCAGAAAGGATACTTTCCTGACCTAACAATGTGGTGGGACCGCCTCTGGTAAAAGAACATATGACAACTATACCAACGTGAACAAGCTGAGCGCCGAAGGGACCACTGTTTGATGGAGAACCTTTTATACGAATGCTATGTATGATGTACTGCAGAGACCGGGCACCAGCGTCCTAACGCTACCTGCTTTAAACCGTCTAAAAGCAAAAATTGTGCGACTGCGCAGAAGAAGGCTACAGAAAATTCTTTATGACAATAACGATGCTGATAGACCAGATGGAGACCAGCCGACGATATACCACATCTTTCAGACGAAACGGCGGCGTGCAGAGCGGACCATATATTGCTTGAGAGATGGAACAGGGCAGATGCATACGACACCGAGCGGAATAGCACAGACTATTTCAACTTTTCTACGGAACATGTACGACACAATAGAGTTGAACGATGCCAGAGTGGAAAAATTGATGGAGGTAGCCCGCTGTGAGCAGCATACTTCGTATGAGGGAATGGTCGAGTCGCCGTTCGAGCCAACGCAGATACACCGAGCCATACAAGCGGGCGGGCGGACGGGCGGAAAAGGGCACCTGGGAATGATGGACTAGGCCGCGAATTCTATTCACACTACTGGGCAATCATGTAAGACGACCTGTGTGAGGTCATCAATCAAATGTTCTGGGCAGGAAACATATCGCAGTAAAAAAGAACGAGGTGTGATAGTTTGCCTGTCGAAAGCGCAAGTAAACCAAACACCAGAAGACTACCGCCCCATCACACTCCTCAACTCTCACTACAAGATTCTTGCTCGTATTATCGCACAACGCCTGCGTCCAGTGTTGGGAGATCACCTAACGGAGACCCAGTTCCTTGGGGTCCCTGGAAATACGATCATTGACGCGGTGGCAACGGTACGTGATGCCATCGCGTATGAGGAAAGCAGGAGGATCCCAATATGCGTGCTTTCCCTTGATTTTAAAAATGCTTTCGATAGGATCGCCCACAACGACCTGTTTCAAACACTCCAGGGATAAGGCATTGTAAACGCCTTTATCGCCGGTATGAAGAGGATGTACGAAGGTGCTACGTCCTCAGTTCAAATAAATGGCCATCAGTACGGACCCATAACAATTCGCTGCGCATTGTAGCAGGGGTGTCCGATAAGTATGACCCTCTATGTTCTGTGTCTCCACCCATTCCTTCGCCTTCTGGATCTAAAACTACCAGATATAAGGATAGGACGCCGCACACGCCCCACATCGGTGTTGGCTTATGCCGATGACTTGAACATTTTTGTGATCTCTGCTGCTGACTTGGCTATTATAGTGGAAGCCATCCGCCTATATGAACGAATATCAGGTGCCAGCCTCAACCTCGAAAATCTGAGTTCCTCGCGGTAGGAAGCTGGTGTACACAGGAGAACGTCTTGGGAATTGCATATCATCCCCATGTGACCATATTAGGCGTCACTTTCTGGGGCACAATCGAGTAAAAGATGAAAGACTCCTGGGCACGATTAACAGGGAAGGTACGAGCGCAGGCAAAGCGAGCCTACACTCGGGGAACTTGTCTAGCAGCACGGATGCGTCATGTCAACACTTTTCTCCTGTCCAAAATCTGGTATACAGCCCAAAACTTGCCGGCCCCAAACATATACACACAAAAACTGACAACCGCCATTACGTGGTATATCTGGAGAGGAACAGTCTTCCGAGTGCCTGTATCAACACTACAACGACCAAAACAAATGGGAGGATGGGAGATGCCGTATATTGAGACGAAGTGTACGGCGCTTCTCCTATACCGTATGTACCTGCCAGACCAACGGGATGGAACGGTGACTACTGCAAGGTTACAGGCCTGGAACCTCACTGGCAGGCAGGCAAACCCACAACAAGCCAGAAAGTTCCCCACTAAACTAGCTTACCTGTACGTGTACGCCGTCAATATGGCCTACATTACGCCTCCTGAACAAGATGAGGCCCCTCGATGCTTCCGCAGAAGTTTCTACGCCTCCCTACACAGTATGGCATTGGCACTGAAAGGGGCACGGGCGTACGGATCATGACACAACACCCAACTACGCCGTAGTCTAAGGTGTGGGGGATCCTACACGCAGTATGGTCATCGGAGGAACTTAAAGCAGCCTGTTTTATGGTTATTCATGATCTCATACCGACCAACGACCGACTAGCCAAGATACAACGAAGTACCACGAACAATTTCCAACATTGCAGTCGAGTAGTCACACTGATTCACAGGATGACTGAGTGTAGCGAAGGGGCCGACATTTGGAGGTGGACCCGTTCCAGAATAGCGATCATCCATCGCATGGACCCGAAATACATTCTACCGGAGTGGACCGTCCGTCCTAGTTTTCGCTTTTGGCCGCCACAGAGGTACCGCGCAATTTTGTGGATCCTCGCCCACATGATATATTACCGTACACAACAATGGAACCGAGTATCGGCCATCGACTACGCTGATTTCATGAGGCGTGCCCGATGGAAAGCATATCAAACAACTCGCCGACGCGAAAGGTTTGGGAATTGCTTTGTGGTACTATAATCTCCGACACACATGACCTGGAGAAACTGTGTTCCCTCTAGCTGCAGGATAATTGAGTCATAGTACCATACCTGAAAGGACTTCTCCGACCGATGACGTCGCCACCATAACGGCGTTCTCCTAAGGGCCTAGAGTAACAAACGAACAATGCAATTCGAACACAAAGACAATAGTCCGTTAACAATACATACTAAGATATCTTCCATGCATCCATTGCATTTGTGTACTGAAGGATCAATAAAGTTGTAATTAACAAAAATCCCGATGGGGACGAGATTTTCCGCCCTCCAGACCGGCCCTGTGGCCCACTCAGCCTCCTGTACTATGGGTACCAGGTCTTTCCCGGGGGTAAAATGCGATCGGCGGCCGGGGCGTGCTGCTGACCACTCACCCCCTTCTAATGCCGCGGTCATAGAAGAGTAGAGCTAAACTCTACCCACCCTCTGGGCTGCACCGGGCCTGTAACGGGATCATTTAACCTTTATCAGAAGTATTCTGAATGAAGGCATCACGATGTGCTTGCAATTCAATTAACGTTACACAGTATACGTCAGCACAGTCTTCTTTATTCTTAAGTAAGGCTACATGTTTCGACTAAAAGTTGGTCATCTTCAGGCCCTTACAACACTTTCGTTACCAGATGCTTTCCCCACTTTCAGATCCCATAGTGTTTACAATTGTGGAATACATCTAGTTAAAACTGTCCTAAAAGGTGTTGATTTCTTTATAAAGTGTGTTATTTACAGATTGTGTCTCAACATTAAAATATTTTAAAATTTCTTCCTTAACGGTGCGTTGATGATCACTGTGTATTCAACTGTGAGTTCCGTTGTCAAAACATGTAGCCTTACTTAAGAATAAAAAAGTTTGTGCTGACGTATACTGTGTAACGTTATCTTTATCAGAAGTGTTCCAACACGTCGCCTATAAAACTATTTACCTGTAAGACCTAACTAAGACTGATTTTTTTTCTGTCTTCTGAGGATATCTTTGTTATTTTCGGCTTCATGAAATCTGCCTAATTCAGTGCAGTACATCCCTTCTTGAGAAGCTAATATTTCCTTAAGCTGATCAAAAAAGACCATTATTTTATGCGCCCAGAATTTAACGACCGCGTTCACAAGTGCCTACCACTTGTCGCTGTCCTCGGCCGGATTTAATATTACACGTATCTTTGTCACATACGTCTGGGTCTTCCAAGTGGTCTCTTTACTTTCGGATTTCCTTAGGAAAATACTGTGTGTATTTCCCTTCACCCCCATACGTGTCAAAAGATACCCATCATCTCTTTTTCAAATTGATTTTGTCACCGGAATGTTTGGTGAGGTGTAAAAACCATGAAGCGTCTCGTTATGCAAATTTCTTCAGCCAGGGCCGCGGAGTGGGGTCTCGGGCACCAGTAAAAAAATTCCTTTTCGGGCCCCGCGGCAAGGGCGAACAAGCAGAGAGCGACGTACGCAAGATGGCCGCTGGCCGCAAGTGCCGTCACCCCGACAATCCGCTACCTAATTACACCTGATACTAAATAGAAAGACAAAAACTCGCAACTTTTAGGGGCCCCGGGCCCGCCTGCGAACCACCGGGCCCTGGCTTCACCCTCCTCTCTTCGGCACTATCTCCAGCCTCCCATAACTTTCTGCTTCTGTAGAATATCGTGATCGATAACTAGTAGCAATCGATAAATGAACTTTCTTTACCCTGCCCGAGTAGTCTAAAGTTACGATATGCTGTAGACTTGTATGTGGACACTACGTGGCTCGAATACCGCCCAGATTACCGGCTACCGTCTGGGTCGGGATATCTCACTCGGTATAGCGACTCGCTACAAGCTGAACAGTCCGGGATCGAATCCCTGTGAGAGCAAGATTTTCCGCACCTGCCCTGGAGTGTACCCAGCCTCCTATACAATGCGTTCGGGTCTCTTTCCAGGGGGTGGCGTTGACCACCCACCCCCATGTAGCGCCGAGATTAAAGAAAGAGTAGAGCTATACTTCTACTCCCCCGCCGGACCGTCACGGCGTGTTCTAGTGTGAATATTTCACTTTTACCGACTGCCGTGCCGTCTGTAATGACTTGCGTGTAACCCATCGGAATAATTTATTAATCATGCCTTCAAGTAGCCATGGTCGTTTCCTTCCTAGTTCATATTTGTTCGCCATTCGTAAACATTTGCCTTTTTTTGCCGCATCACATGATGTGCCCGCGTGAAACTGTCATTTTAACCTAGTCCACACCGTCAACACAAATTTTTAGTATCATTATTCCTATTATTATTATTATTATTATTATTATTAATATTAATTAGTCACATCTCATCACATGATGTGGCCACCTGAAACAATATCATTTTAACCTATTCCACACCGTCAACACCACTTTTAATAATATTATTATTATTATTAATTAGTTGCATCTTGTCAATGCAACATGTTTCGACTGATTAACTCGTCCCCAGCCTAATGAAGAAGTGCCAAAAATATAAACGTAATAAAAAGTATAGAATTATAAACAGTCACAGGTCAATTTGTATTAACATCTTATCATTACAAAATTGTTGTGAAATAAAATTGCAATTCTGTATTGTAATGATTATATAATATCTTAATTATGTAACAAAACTGTTCTAACTCTATGAATTTGTACCTGTTCAGTGTGTTTGCGTTTTTATGCCTATCCGTTTAAGCTGATAATTACTTAATGAATTTCAAACGTGTTGCCATAAGATTATGTGAATGATGATAACGATTATTATTATTACTATTATTATTAACCCTTTAAAGACGAAGCGCAGACCGCTGTATTTAAAGCCCCAGTCCGTACCGCGCTGTAAACACTTTTCACCTCGGTTATAAAAACCAATCAGTTTATGCTGTAAGTGGCACAAGTCGCTGTTTGTTCTCAGATAAACACAAAACACATAAATACAGTGTGGGCAGAGCATAGAGTTGTTGAATGTTAAACTGGTGGTGTATCACGTGACCAGTAGGCTTTCAAAGGTTAAATAACAATAAACATTTGTGTTGACAGTGTGAAGTAATGTTATTATTTTCGGTAGCACAGCTTGATACCAAAGGTTAAAATGAAACATCGTCTTTAAACAGGAAACTGGTGTCAGGACCATTTCAACACAATAATCACCTTACAGCTGAAATGCTGTGTTTCGAGTCGTCATACAAGCATAGATTTTCTTTACTACTTCATCCGTTATTGTGCCCATTTTTCCGGATCAAAACGGCCGGAACGTGAGAATTACCACTCACTTCCATTTAATTTCCCCATCTAAAATGCTATTAAGTTACGTCCACACGTCTAAGGTGTTGTGTTACAAATCGGAAGCTTGCTGGTTCGATTCCAGGTGGTGTCATTGGAATTTTTCATTGACATAATCCTTCCATTCGCACTATGGCCCTGGGATCGACTCAGCCTCCAACAGAAATGAGTACCAGGAGTGTTTCCTGAGGGTAAAAGCGGCCGGTGCATAAGGCTGACAACCTTACCAGCATCCTGGGTCATTGTCACTTAATCTGGGAACCTTAATTTCCTGGAACCCTCTGGGCACCTCGGTCCTGTAATGGGGCTGATTTACGTTTTTGCCACACGTATGAAAAATCTTCATAATACAATGCTGAGGTAAGAACGAAAATATTGCTTCAGTTTCTACGGTCACAATCGAAGTCTTACGTCTTATGTTACAGACGTTTCTGTTTAAGTTAACATTTCAGTGGGGGAGGGGTTGACCGATAATAACGTCGGTACCTACTGGAGAAAACAGAGGAAAATAAGGACATATGTCCAGTCAGCACGTTTGTTTTGCGTTCGCATTACCAATATTTGTCGCTGCCCAATTCTTTCTGATACCTGCGTTTCTTTTATGGTTTTAAGTTTCATTTGTTTAATACTATTCTCAATTTGGCCCCTTATGTAAAATATTTTCTGCAAGCCTAATCATATCTGGACGTAAAATTCCGTTTTCAGTACGATGATTAAATCATGTCAATATAGTCCGATTTTATTTAAAATAACAAATTACAATAATTACTATAATAATTTATGAGATTATTATTATTAATATAATGTAATAATGCAATAACGTAATATAATTATTAATAATAATTATAATTATTTGTGTAATATTAATTAATGTAATGTAATAATGTAATGTTATAATTAATATAATGTAATAACCTAATATAATATAATTGATGATAATAATAATTATAATGATTTATGTGATTGTTATAAATTAATATAATGTAATGTAATAATTAATATATTGTAATAACGTAATATAATATAATTAATAATTATTATTATTATAATTTATATGAAAACTTCACTAATATCTCCCCTTTTATGGTTTTGGCAACTGAGACTGTGTTCTATTTGAGATATTAGATTAGGCCGAAGAAACAGTAGATGTTAAAAACATAACCATCGGACACGATCGATTGTAAATTACCATGTTGACGTCACGTCTAATTTACCAGATATCGATTGTGATCGATTATAAATCTCTTGCCAAGATTGGTGAAATCCTTGTAAATAACCAAGTTGACGCACAGTTTTTCATGTATGTTTAGTTCTATTTTCTATACGTTTCGGGCAGTCATGTGCCCATCATCAGGAGAATTATTGTATCAATGTGACACCTGGTTTATATCACTGTGTAGATGACCGTCTGGTATGCAGGAGCATGTGCTCCTGCATACCAGACGGTCATCTACACAGAGTGACATAAACAAAGTGTCGCATCGATACAATAATTCTCCTGATGATGTGCACATGGCTGCCCGAAACATGTAGAGATTAGAAAATTGTGCGTCAAGTTGGTTATTTGCAAGGATCATACCAGGATGCACCGTCAACAAAACATAAAAAATCGGTGAAATAATTTGGGAATGTGTGTTATGTATGTAGATGACCGTCTGGTATGAAGGAGCATATGCTCCTGCATACCTGACGGTCATCTACACAGAGTGATATATGTTCCTGCATACAAGACGGTCACCTACACAGAGTGATATATGTTCCTGCATACCAGACGGTCACCTACACAGAGTGACATATGTTCCTGCATACCAGACGGTCACCTACACAGAGTGACATAAACCAGGTGTCGCATTGATACAATAATTCTCCTGGCGATGTGCACATGGCTGCCCGAAACGTGTAGAGAATAGAAAATTGTGCGTCAAGTTGGTTATTTACAAGGATCATACCAGGATGCACGGTCAACAAAACATAAAAAATCTGTGAAATAATATGGGAATGTGTGTCATGCAAAACGTGGGAATTCGCACTTAAATCAACTCATTCTTTAATTTTCCTTTGAAGCTTTTTATGATCTTAAACTCTAGGGGCCAATGACACAGCGAAGACGCCAGAAACGTTGAGCTCTGCAGATATTTCCTCGACTTTTTTTAAATTATTCTATGATTCATCCTCTCTTTTTGTTCTGTTCCGTGGTGGAAGAGAGCAGCGCAGCTACTCTGCAGCTGACTGAACTGTCAAGCTCCCCCGCTACTAAATCAGCGTGGCACAGCAAGCCAAACAACCAACCAACCAGCAAGACATTCTATGCGTTTCCACTTCGTCAGCTCGTTCTTAACCATAACCTAGCACACGGAAAGATGTCTTGACCCAATGAAAACAGGAACCTGGGTTTTCTATCGTTTTCACCATGTCTCAGCGTTTTGCGTGTTAACCACCAACCAATAGGCGTTACAAGACGATGAACTTACGTTTGACCGCCCTGCTGCTTCGGATAAGGTGTTTGAGTACTGAAAGTAAATTATTTGACCAAAGACTGGGATATCGTGAGATGTAAATGGCCTTTGCTCTTCGTGTCCAATAGAGCAAGCACGGTAAAGAGACTTGGTGAAGGTGAGGCAGTCCCGTTAGAGGCCTCGAGTGGCCCAGAGGGTTCCAGTAAGTTAAGGTTCCCAGATTACATGACAACGGCACAAGTAGGTGGTAAGGTTGTCAGCCTTACGCACCGGCCGCCTTTACCACCAGGAAATGCTCCTGGTACTCATTTCTGTTAGAGGCTGAGTCGACCACAGGGCCATAGTGCGAGCAGAAGGATTTTATGTCAATGAAAAATTCCAATGACACGAGCTGGGATCGAACCAGCGACCTTCCAATTTGTAGCACAGCAAGAGAGGTGTAGTACCTTTCAATTTAACCCTTGAAAGATGAAAATTAACTCGAATTATATTTACGTGCAGTAATAATGCGCGGTAAACACACTCTGTCCCGATTTTCAAAAGGCAACCGCGAATGTTACGTACGAAACTTTGTTGCTCTTGTGTTCTTATATCTATCCCAAGTTCATAACTGCACTGTGGAAAACCGCGTACGTACTTAATCACGTATGATAAAGTAAGTCAGAACACAACTAGTTTATGTATTACTTTTATTAGAAAGGTGTAGTTTTAAAAGTTTACTTTGCCGCTATAAGTCTCCTCAGGAGTCGACATTTATCCAGAGCTACTAAAATTATATTATGTAAGACACTAACAAGACCGGTGGTGTCGTGTGGAGCGGAAGCATGGACGTTGACGAAGAAAGAAGAACAAGCTATACTGATTTTTGAAAGGAAAATATTTAGAAGAATGTACGGTCCTAAATATGAAAACGGGGAATGGAAAAGTCGGACGAATCGAGAACTATAAGAGATGAGCAACGGAGAAAATATAGTTAAATGGATAAAAGGGCAAAGGATAAGCTGGTTAGGTCACCTGGAGAGAATGGAGGAGGATAGGATTCCCAAAAAGGTCTTCACTCAAGAACTGGAAGGGACGAGAAGAAGGGGAAGACCCAGGAAAAGATAGAAAGAGAGTTGGTGGCAGATAGGAAAAAATGGAAGGACATTGTTCGACAGGCCAAAGCCCACGGTGGGCTGTAGTGCCAATGGAAGAAGAAGAAGAAGAAGAAGAAGAAGAAGAAGAAGATAAGTTGTTTTAAAAGTTACTACATATTTCGGCCTTTTTCACTAGGCCGTCGTCAATTCATATGTCTTAACTGAGGAAACTAAACAAAATTTTATGCAGTGTGTGATATTCAGCTAGAGAGGGACGAGGTAACGGGGGAATGGAGGTGATTGCATAACGAGGAGCTAAATAATTTGTACTCCTCACCCAATATTGTACGGGTGATAAAATTGAGAAGAATGAGATGGGCAGGGCATGTGGAGCGTATGGGTGAGGAGAGGGGGGTGTATAGGGTCTTCGTGGGGAAACCGGAGGGAAAGAAACCGCTGGGGAGACCTAGGCATAGATGGGTGGATAATATTAGGACGGATCTCCAGGAGGTCGGATGTGGGTATATGGACTGGATTGGGCTGGCCCAGGATAGAGACAGGTGGCGGACGCTTGTGAGTGCGGTAATGAACCTTCGGGTTCCGTGAAATGCGGGGAATTTCT
>Ga0131853_10015177_pt1 | contig 14096 bp, 15 predicted proteins | sample TergutLab28metaG_FD_92764 | JGI IMG/M metagenome (GOLD analysis project Ga0131853, IMG submission 92764) | Labiotermes labralis P1 segment gut microbial communities from Petit-Saut dam, French Guiana - Lab288 P1 (version 2) (version 2) | ecosystem: Host-associated > Arthropoda: Insects >... | reverse complement strand
GAGTCGTGGTCCTCTTATCCAAATTCAAGAACGACTTTTTGCAGCAGATGGTGGGCCTGGGAGATCCATTCGAGACATGGATTTGACCTTTGAACAACTTGAAGAACATTTTGGAATTTATATTATTGAGTTTAGTTTTAGCGACCCCATCGAGAATCGGTTTAATTAATAAGAGGGTGATGGAAGATGAAATATAGGTGCATGAAATATCCTTTGAATGTGATGGCTGTTTCGATTGTTCTAGCTATCGGAATTTTTATCTTCGCCAACTTTGATGAGAATTTAGGGCACTTAGGATGGGCTGGTGTCGCCATGCTCGTTTATATGATTTTTACGGTTCCTGCTAGTTTTGTAATTGGTCTAGTCGTAGACTTGGTAAAAGGTTCAAAGGAGAAAAATAGTAAAGGATGTGGTCAAAATGAATAAAGTCGGAATCATCGGTGTTGGAAACGTGGGCGCAACGCTGGCTCATGTTTTAATGCGACAAGGGTTGGTCAGTGAATTGGTGTTATTAGATAAGAAAGAGGATAAATTACGCAGTGAAATACTGGATTTGAAAGATGCTGGCAGTCTTTTTTCAACTGCTACTTATGTGCATGCGGGAAACTATGAAGATTTAGAAGATGCCGATGTAATTATTTCAGCGCTAGGCCATATTGATTCGATCGCGGCAGATGAAGATCGATTTGGAGAAATGAAGCTGAACATACCGGAGGTTAAGCAGGTTGCAAAAGAGCTAAAGCGTGTGGGGTTCGATGGGAATCTACTGGTGATCACTAACCCATGTGACGCCATGACCGAACTTTACTACCGTGAACTGGATTTGCCGGCTTGGCAAATCATGGGAACAGGGACGCTATTAGATACTTCCCGGATGAAACATTATGTTGGCGAGGCACTTGAGGTTGATCCTCGCTGTGTGAGCGGTTATGTCATTGGTGAACATGGGGATTCACAGTTTGTCGCTTGGTCAAGTGTTGCCATCGGGGGAAGATCCATGGTTGACTTGGCTAAGGAGCATCATCTGGACTTAAATGAAATCGAAAATCAAGCCCGCCAAAGTGGTTATCACGTTCATGCTGGCAAAGGTTACACAAATGTAGCCATTGCAGAGGCAACCGCCTGTATTTTAGAGGCATTGTTAAATGATTCGAAAGCTGTTTTGCCAGTTTCTCATTATGACAAAATGCACGACTGCTATATTTCAACGCCTGCCTTTATTGGGAGCAATGGGGTAGAGGGGGCAACCTTTATCACATTAAATGCACATGAGCAGGAATTGTTAGCGACCAGTATTGAGGAGATCAAAGAAAAAAGTAAGAAATTCAGTTAAGCAAGTGACTTGTGGCTAAGATGGCTGCAAGTTTTTTTAAAAAACCTATTAGTTCATAATTTGATCTAATAGGCGCAGAGTGAATGCATCTAAACCGATGATGGTAAGCAAGAATTCATCCGTTATAATAGGCACCCAAAAGAAACCAGACCTTTCAAGAGGAATCTCCACTTCCCTGCTCGTCATGACAATCGTGAGCGCATCATCAGCAAGTAAATTAACAAATTCTTGCATGATAGCCTCCTCCGTATTCCCACCTAAGACATTTAAAAATAAAGAATCCAAGTTTGAAAGTGCATTACTCATAATAATGTCAACGTTATCTGTAATCAGCCTTGGTGTATCAACGATTTCTAAGTTCACCGTTACATAAGCTAGTTGTCCCTCAATTCTGGAATCGATCATCTCATAATCTAAGTTTTCAATCACCATTTCTAAAAGATGGAAAAAGAGTTCTTCTTCAATGTCACTTAACTCATCCCCAAATCCTAAATCCTCTAACTCTAATTGGTCTAATTGATCCATCATTTGTACAACCGTCCATTCAGGTAGGCGTGGTCTGACAATAAAATAGTAACCTGCACCTGCTGCACTTAATAAAACAGCTACAATCAAAAATAATCTTAATAATACTCGCTTCATGTGTTTCACCCTTCGCCTTTTCATGGTAGATACTATTCTACTACAAAATAGCCAAGATTTGAACAAGATAAGGTAGGAACTTCATTTAAAGTGTTCCAAGTTGGTTAGAAATTTTCTATCAAAAAGAGTCAAAAAATGGTATAATTACTCAGTTGAAATATACGAAGAAATCGTACGGTTGAAAGTTGAGTTTGTTCCAATATGGAATAAGCTGATATGACTATTATTAACGTGAGTGTTAATTGTACGATAAAGTTGGATAACTGAAATTAAGGGGCTAGAAGTTAAAAAAGAGTCAACTATTTCCATTTTGGAAATAGTTACTTTAAACAAGTGGTATGTGAATAATTTGCACTTATCACGAAAGCTTACAAAGTAGAGCTTCAACGTATTGCTTTGGTTAAAGAAAATTTAGTTGTTTCCAAAATGGAAATAACTCGAAAAAATACTTAAAAATGAGGATAGACCTATGGATAATACGATAGTTACAATTTTATTGAGTGCAACGGGTGGAGCGTTGATATCTGCAGGAACAGGTTTTTTAAGTGAGCATCTAAAAAGAAAGCATTCATTTAAAATGTTGAAAGAAGAAGATCGATATGAATATATCAAGGAAAAAGAAAGGTGGTTATCCGAATTTTTGACGGAACTTGAGCGTGAATATGTCTTTGTTCATGCCAAAGATATTCATGAAACAATAAATCATGCGGGAAAGATGAGATCCGGAATGATAACTGTTTATAAATTGGCTGTCTCGTTTTTAAAGGAGAGCGATGCCATTCAGTTGAAGAGTTTGTTTGAAGTAGAGGGGAAGCATTGCACTGAATTCTACGACAAAGTTTGGTGTAGTCAACGTAGGGAAGGAGAATTAGATATAAATGAAGCTAGTGAATGGTTTAATAGTTTGAGTTTATTTAGAAATGAGCTGTCAGAAGCGATACAAGCCGAGTTAATAAGTATTAGAAAATTTCGAACAGAATAAAATGAAGCAAACAAAAAGAGGTAACGAACATGAAAGTAGAAGATTTTGATTTTAATTTACCGGAGGAGTTAATCGCACAAACTCCTCTTGAGAAGCGGGACGCGTCACGCCTAATGGTCCTCGACGTACCCAACCAACAATTCCAACATCGCACGTTCACTGACATCGTCGATCAACTTAATCCAGGCGATACCCTCGTTCTTAATGACACAAAAGTGATGCCGGCGCGACTACTGGGGACAAAGGAAGAGACCGGGGCTGCGATTGAGGTGTTACTCCTCACACAATTAGAAGGGGATCGTTGGGAAGTGTTGATCAAACCAGCAAAAAAAGTACCAATTGGAACGGTTGTGACCTTTGGTGACGGACGACTTAAGACGACCTGTGTCGCAAAGAAAGAAGACGGATTATGCGAAGTGGACTTTACTTACGAAGGAATCTTCTACGAAATATTAGATGCCCTAGGTGAAATGCCTTTGCCCCCTTATATCACAGAGAAGCTGGTCGATCGGGATCGATATCAGACGGTCTTTGGTAAAGAAATCGGGGCAGCGGCGGCATCGACAGCTGGTCTGCATTTTACAGAAGACTTACTTAAGGCGGTTGCCGAAAAAGGGGTTAACATTACTTTTATTACACTGCACATTGGGATTGGGACGTTTAGACCGGTGAAGGTGGACAATGTAGAAGAACACGACATGCACGCGGAGTTTTATCGGGTGTCTCAGGAGACGGCAGATGTGATCAACGCGACTCGCGAACGTGGGGATCGTGTCATTTGTGTGGGAACGTCGGCGGTACGCTTGCTTGAGACGTTGGTACGCAAATCGGAGACCTTTGAAGCCTGTGAAGGATGGACCGATATCTTTATTTACCCGGGCTTTGAATGGAAAGCAGTTGATGGCATGGTGACAAATTTTCATTTACCAAAGTCGACCTTAATTATGATGATTTCAGCCATGGCAGGCTTTGATTTTGTGATGGAAGCTTATTCGGCAGCCATTGAGGAGAGGTATCGTTTCTTCAGCTTTGGCGATGCCATGTTGATAAAGCGGAGATAGATTAATTTTCACTAAGCCTGCAACGAAAGTTGTAGCTTTTTTGAGTCAAGCCCCTAGACTTATACCACTGAATGATCGTCAAATCGATGTTTTTGGTCAATTAACGATTATTTTATGACCTCCATGGCTAAAAAACGATCGTGGAATTAATAATTTCAGCTAATTAACGATCATTTGATCATAAAAAATCGGCAAAAACCATCGTTGAAGGACTCTTTTTGGCAGAATCACGATGGTTTGCCATGAATTACAGGAAGAGGCATGGTTTATATTTTAAAATCCCCTCAAAAATGCTATAATGCTAGGGTTAAAGCGATTAGAAATGAGTGATGTAAAAATGGCAATTAGATACGAATTGTTACATGAATGCAAGCAATCGGGTGCCCGGTATGGGAGACTTCATACTCCCCACGGTAGTTTTGAGACGCCGATTTTTATGCCAGTAGGGACCTTAGCAACGGTAAAGACGCTATCGCCAGAGGAGCTCGATGACATGGGAGCAGGCATCATTTTGGCTAACACCTACCATTTATGGCTTCAGCCAGGTGAAGACATTGTGGCGGAAGCAGGTGGGTTGCACAAATTCCAGAATTGGCATCAGCCAATTTTAACGGATTCTGGTGGATTTCAAGTCTTTAGTTTAAGCCAAATGCGTAAGATTGAAGAGGAGGGAGTGACGTTTCGTGACCACCGCAATGGAGCGAAGCTATTTATGTCGCCGGAAATCTCCATCGATGTGCAGAATAAGCTAGGCGCTGACATCATCATGTCTTTTGACGAATGTCCGCCTTATCCTGTGACCCACGATTACATGAAAAAATCCGTGGATCGAACCCTACGTTGGGCAGAAAGAGGGCTAAAAGCTCACGCACGGTCTCACGACCAAGCCCTCTTTGGGATTGTCCAAGGTGGTGAATTCCCAGATTTGCGTGAGTATTCAGCGAAAAAGCTAGTCGAGATGGATTTTCCAGGCTACTCCATTGGTGGGGTATCCGTTGGCGAAACGAAAGAGACCGCCCGAAAGATGGTGGACTATGCGGTGCCATTTCTTCCAAAAGATAAGCCCCGCTATTTAATGGGCGTTGGTGCGCCTGATGATTTGATCGATGGGGTCATTCGTGGCATTGATATGTTTGATTGTGTTTTGCCTACCCGTGTAGCAAGGCACGGAGCTGCCATGACTTCTGGTGGTCGACTCGTGGTTAAAAATAAAATGTTTGAACGTGATTTCACGCCTTTAGATGAAAAGTGTGACTGTTATACCTGTAAAAACTATACAAAGGCTTACATCCGGCACTTAATGAAAGCAAACGAAACGCTAGGTGCAAGATTGGTTAGTTATCACAATTTGCGCTTCTTAATCAAGTTGATGGAAGACGTCAGGCAAGCGATTCGTGAAGATCGGCTTCTTGATTTTAGAGAAGCGTTTATGTCAGAGTATCGAAAAGGGTCTCCAGGGAATACGGCTTTCTAGTTTAGAAGGGTGAAGGAAAACATTTTTAAAGGGCATGTATGTTTGATTTAACAATCGTTTATGCTATAATGGTGTGATGTTTTTATTAATCCATTTAATTGAGGTGAAGTAAATGGCAGTTAAAATTGATAATGAATTAGGAAGAATTGATATTTCAAAAGAAGCATTTGCGATTGTGATTGGGAATGCAACCAACGAGTGTTACGGCGTTGTGGGAATGGCATCTAAAAGTCCAGTAAAAGATGGATTAGCCGTCGTTTTAGGTCGGGATAATTTTTCTAAGGGTGTCACCATTACACCAACCGATGAGGGCAAAATTGACATTGAAATTTATGTGGTTTTAGCACTAGGGGTTAAAGTGTCTGAAGTGTGCATTGAAATTCAGAAAAAAGTGCGCTACGTAGCGACACAAACCTTTGGGGACTATATTAACGACATTAATGTCTTTGTCCAAGGCATCAAAGGGCTAGAGTAAGGAGATTAGGAACATGGCAATTCAAATTACAGGTAATGATTTTAAGCGAATGCTTGTCGCGGGTTCACGTAACTTGGCTAACCATTCGGAAATTGTTGACAAATTAAATGTCTTTCCTGTCCCTGATGGCGATACGGGTAAGAACATGACCATGACGTTTACAGCAGGTGCCAATAAAATCGGCATGAGTGAAGAAACGTCTATGGAAAAGTTAACGAAGCAATTATCTCGTGAATTACTAATGGGGGCGCGTGGAAATTCAGGGGTTATTTTATCTCAGTTATTCCGTGGTTTTGCTAGCGGTATGGAAGGGATTGAAGTGGCAACCGTCTCTGATTTAGCAAAAGCTTTTGATTTAGGGGTTCAGACGGCTTACAAGGCGGTTATGAAACCGGTTGAAGGAACGATTTTGACGGTAGCCCGCGAATCTGCAACCGCTGCGCTAGAGTATCATGAAACTGTCAACGATGTGGTTGATTTATATGAGTTTCTGATTATAGAAATGAAAAAATCCCTCGCCAACACACCGGAACTATTACCGGTTTTAAAAGAAGCAGGTGTGGTTGACAGCGGTGGTCAAGGTCTCCTTTATATTTACGAAGGATTCTTGAAAGCATTGAAGGGTGAAGAAGTGGCATTAGATGACACAGTAGGCGTCGATGTGATTTCTGATCACGACATGAACTTTGATCACGATGAGTTTGGATACTGTACGGAGTTTATTGTTCGTTTAGATCCTGAAAAGCCAACTTTTAATGAAACGATGTTCAGACAAAAACTGGGTGATTTAGGTGACTCCATTGTTGTGGTTCAAGACGAGGACATTGTTAAAGTTCACGTTCATACCTTAACGCCTGGTGATGCGTTAAACATGGCACAGCGTCACGGGGAATTTGTTACTTTAAAAATTGAAAACATGACAGAACAACACAATGAGATCATTGGAGGCGAAGCAGAAAGCACTGAAGTTGCTAATCAAGCATCTCAGATGCAAGCGCCTCAAAAAGAGTTTGCTGTCATTGCTGTTGTTTCAGGTAAAGGTGTGAAAGCATTGTTTGAAGAAGCAGGGGTTCACTATGTCATCGAAGGTGGCCAAACGATGAATCCGTGTACGGAGGACTTCATTAAAGCCATTGAAGAACTAAATGCTAAAAACGTTGTGATTTTACCTAACAACTCGAACATCATTATGTCTGCTAATCAGGCGAAAGAAGTCATGGAAGATGTGAACATTGCGGTCATTCCAACGAAGACCATTCCACAAGGATACGTATCAATGGCCATGTTTAATGAGCATTCGACGCTCCAAGCATTAGAAGCCGATATGACGGCCTCGATTGATGGCGTTAAATCAGGTGCTCTGACGTATGCGGTTCGCGATACCAACATGAATGGCATCGATATCCGAAAAGACGATCACATTGGTATTTTAGATAAAGACATTGTGGTTTCAACGCCAGATAAAGAGACGTCTGCTCGTGCTTTAATTGAAGAGATGATGAGTGATGACTGTGAATTAGTGACCATCATTTACGGTGAAGATACGACAGAAGATGAAGCCGATGAATTAGCAGAATTTATTGAAGAAAAATGGGAAGACGCTGAGGTGTCTATTATTCCTGGTGAACAACCGGTTTATTCTTATCTGATTGCAGTCGAATAATACAAAAGAGCTGACTTATTACTGGTCAGCTCTTCCCTGTTTTTATTGGCTTAAAAAAGCCAATAAACGATTTTTTGTTACAATTTTTGGAGGTTTTACAATGAATTTGGCAACAGATTCTGAGATCATTAGTCAAAAAGTATTAAGAAGTTCGATTATTTTTACCGCTACTTTTACCATCATCGCCCTAAGTATTGGGTTTTTAACTGGATCTCAGGTTATTTTATTTGATGGTGTTTTTAGTTTAATTGGTGTGGCTTTAACTTACTTATCCATCATGTCTTTAAAGTTTATTCAAAAGCGTGATACGTGGAATTATCCTTTTGGGAAGGTGGCGTTTGAGCCTTTTGTTGCTATTGTTCAATACAGCATTGTTCTCTACATTTGTATCACTAACATCGCAACAGCAATTGGTGTCATTCTAAATGGTGGTCATGCGATTGACATTACTTCTGGGATTTTGTACGGTGTGTTTTCTGCCGTCTTCAATTTTGTGGTTTTTACTTATTTAAGGCGGTTGACGAAAGAACACGTAACAGCTATTTCTAAAGTTGAATTGGATCAGTGGAAGTTTAGTCTTTTATTGGGAGTTGGAATCTTGGTTGGTTTCAGTATCTCATTTGGATTAACATTAACTGCTTATCGTGACTTTACTGCTTTTGTTGACCCTATTCTAACCATCATTATCACTATTTTGTTTGGTAGAACGGCCATTATTTCCATGAAAACCTGTGTTAAGGAGCTTATGCAAGGAGCACCGTCACCAGAGATGTTTACGTTTGTTAAAAGTAAAATTAAAGAGATTAAGCAGCACTACAACCTTTCTGAGCACATCTTGCGCCTTGGAAAAGTAGGAAGTCAACTTATTATTGAAATTGACTTTGTGATTGAATGCCAGTCGGAGCTAGATTCCGTTTTAAGGCAAGATGAGGTACGAAAGAAACTTGCTGATGACTTTGAAGAGCTACCTTATGAAAAGTGGATTAATATCAATTTTACGGGAGACAAAAGCTTGGTGGAGTAATTCGCCCTATTTCAAAGAGCACTTGCATTTTTGCAAGTGCTCTTTTTGATTATAGCAATTCAGCACGTAGTTGCTCAGGGGTTTTCATGGAAAGTAGGCCAGGTGGAACGTCGAATGCGGTTCGGGCGCCTCGTTGACCTTGTTGGTGCATGCGGTAAGCCGCTCGCCCGTAGCAGACCAAAACCGCTGAGGTAAACTCTGGATTAGAATCTTCTTTCAACGAATACTCAATCAGGTGTTGATTGCCATCACCTGTTTTTCCACCTCTAATAACGAAACCGCCGTGAGGCATTTTACTGTGATTCTTTTTCAATTCCTCTTCTGAGATAAAAGTAACCGTTGTTTCATAGTCAGCAAAGTAATTTGGCATGGTTTTAATGGTTTTCTCGATTTCAGCTAAGTTAGCACCGGTCTCTGCAACAATGTAGCATTCTCGTAAGTGCTTATCTCTTGTGGTTAAAGAAAGACCTTCGCCATTTCTTGCTTTATTGATAGCCGCTTCAATCGGAACGGTGTACTGAACGCCGTATTTAACGCCTTTAACACGGCGGATGGCATCTGAATGACCTTGACTTAAGCCAGGTCCCCAGAAAGTGAACGTATCGCCAACAGGTAAAATCGCTTCTGCGTATAGGCGGTTTAAAGAGAATAAACCTGGGTCCCATCCAATAGAAATAATGCCAAGGGTTCCACCGTCTTGTGCAGCCGTATCGACATTTGCATAGTGATCAGGAATGTTGGCATGGGTATCGTAGCTGTCAATGATGTTGAAATGTTTAGCTATTTCAGGTGCCATAGTCGGTAGGTCAGTAGCAGATCCACCGCAAAGGATCATCACATCGATCTTCCCTTTATAAGTTAGTATTTCATCTAGATGGATGACTTTAGCCACTGGTGTTAATAAAGCTAGCGTATTAGGGTTTCGTCTTGTAAAAACAGCAACCAATTCCATGTCGTTATTTTGTTTAATGGACTGTTCAACACCCCGGCCTAGGTTGCCGTAGCCAACAATCCCAATTCTAATTTTTTTCATGAAAACTCCTCCAATTTTAACACCTATTATGCTAGTTATTTTATCATTTAAAAGTAGTCGTTGCAAATAATTGAGAAAATACCACAAAGTTCTAGTAAACTACTTTACAAGGCTATGTTTTGGTGATACACTAATAACAGTTATTAATATTAAAGCATAAGGAGTGAGTGTCATGAGTAAAGTTGTTATCATTGGTAGTAATCATGCGGGGATTGCAGCAACAAATACAATTTTAGGTAATTACCCAGATCACGAAGTAACGGTAATTGAGCGTAATAATTATATTAGTTACCTTGGTTGTGGAACGGCCTTCTGGGTAGCAGGAAAGCTTGACGGACCAGAGTCGCTCTTCTATAGTTCTGGAGATAAATTAGCTGAAGCTGGTGCGAATTTCTTGACAGAAACAGAAGTTAAATCGGTTGACTTTGCTAATAAGGTTGTAAAGGCGGTTGGAAAAGATGGTGCAGCCATTGAGCAACCGTACGATAAGCTAATTTTAGCTACTGGTTCTCGTCCAATTCCACCATCAATTCCAGGAATTGACTTAGACAACGTTCACTATGTAAAAACGTTCCACGATGGTGGCGATATTCATGAAGCGCTAAAGAGCGACGACGTTAAGTCGGTTGCGGTTATCGGTGCTGGGTACATCGGAGTTGAGCTTGCAGAAGCGGTTCAATTACGTGGAAAGAAAACCTATATGTTTGAGGCTGACTCTGCTATTTTACCTGGTTACTACGACGACTGGTTTACCTCTGGTATGCAAGAGCATATGGAGAAAAATGGTGTTGCCATTCATTTAGAAGAAAAAATTCAAGAAATCAAAGGTGACGGTAAAGTGACTGGCCTTGTTACAAGTAAAGGGACTTATGACGTTGACCTAGTCATTGTGTGTGTTGGATTTACAGCAAATACACAGTTAGGTGAAGGTGTGCTAGAAACAACGCCATCAGGTGCTTACAAAGTTAACTTAAACCAAGAAACGAACCAGCCAGACGTATACGCAGTTGGAGATTGTGCCGTTGTTTATAGCAATGCCCTACAAGATACAGCTTACATTGCTTTAGCAACCAATGCGGTACGTAGTGGAATTGTAGCTGCTCACAACGTAGGTGGAACACCGCTTCAGTCAGCAGGTGTACAAGGTTCTAATGGTATTTCTATTTATGACTACAACATGGTTTCAACAGGTTTAACGTTCAAAGGAGCTCAAAAAGCTGGATTTGATGCCGCTCATACAGATTTTGAAGACTTACAAAAGCCTGGCTTCATTACGGAAGACAACCATAGCGTAAAAATCCGCATTGTTTATGACAAAACGACCCGTCGTGTGTTAGGTGCACAATTAGCATCTTTCCAAGACATCTCAATGGGAATCCACATGTTCTCCCTCGCGGTAGCGAAGCAAGTAACCATCGATGACTTAAAGTTACTGGATATCTTCTTCTTACCACATTTCAACCAACCATATAACTACATTACAATGGCTGCTTTATCAGCTGAGTAATTGGAATGGATGTGAAAAAAGGCAGGTGATCTTAGATCGCCTGCTTTTTTGATTTCACTTTATCGGTCACAAAATGGATGAAAAAAGAAGCTAGACCTAGCTTCTTTTAATGTGTTCGTTGATAATGAGTGAGTAAAGCCCGATAAACAAGCCCGACTACACAAGTAGCCCCTAGTAATGTTAGAAAGGCCGTTGCGTTGTAATTACCAGCAACGACTGTTCCTGTTGATAATACAACGAGTAGAATTCGAGAAACGGTGGAATGGCTTTTTTGTCGAAGGAGGACTTGACGTTTATCCATTTCAGTGTCGTATAGTCGTTTTAGTTTATCAGGATTTCGAATGGCCAGGGTTGCTTTGGCCCAGTTAATAAGCAGAGCGATGTACAAAACAACACCTAAAGCAACTTGAAGTTGGATTTGAAAATTAGTAAGGGGACTGGTTAAATTTTGATCACGACGGAGCATTTGAAATAAAAATGATATAGCGACCATTGTAACCGTTAAAATCAACATTCGCAGTTGTAGTTTATTTTTAAATTCTTCCATGAGACACCTCTTTCTTGATAACCAGTATAGTTCACTTAGCTTCGATTAGCAAGTGGATTTTACTGTAGAAAAGTTCAATTATTTGCTGATTTATGTTATATTTACAGCTTTCAACAAGGAACTAGTATGCCCATAACACCCTGAAATTTTAATCACAACTTCTCCTCCTCAATAAAGTTATGAATGTAAATTCTACTGGTAGGAATGATTGTTCCACACCTCAAAACAAGCTCCATTTTTCCACGCTTGACGATTCGAATGTGCAAGACATTAACAAGACAGCTTTGATTGGCTTGTTTAAAATATTTTTCGATGTCGTGATGCTTAGGAAAAAAATCTAAACTAAGTTTACAGAAAAAATCTTCTTCTTTTTTTGCCAACGTTTCTGGATCTTGACTGTGGACCGTAATGTGCTTTTCTTTTGGTCGATAAAAATGCGAAATATCTTTAATGTAGAAAGAGTGAGGATTATATTTTTTCTTCAATGTAATTCGTTTCATACCGAATGAATTAGCAAATCGCATCATTTGGTTTGTCACAGAAATAATCTTCTGATAATTAAAAGGAAAGGTGTAGGATCTCCACCAGAGATAGTCATCTAATAATTCGTTTAATTCTACATTAACTTCTTCTGAAACAAAGATAATTGGTATGGTTTCTCCGCATATTTTATGAAGCTCACTTGTAATAAAATCTTTAGTCGTTTTTTTGATATGGTATTTTGACAGCATGATCGCCATATCAATGTGATACTTGTAGATGATCTTGCCACCAAGCGGAATATTACAAGCCACAAAGGTTTTATGATCTTTTTCAAGCTGCTCTAGCAATTTGGGCTCAAATTTAAGGTTATCTTCTTCAATAATCAATATACTTCCCAAAACAATCCCTCCTGCGATAATAAGGTAAGTTGATTATATCATAATTTGTCAATAATGGTGAGAGTTTTAAGCCATTTGGTAACAAAAGGAAAAAAGAAATAGAAAGCAGGATAAACCTCTGTTTTCAAAATTCCTCTTGTGGTATAATTTAGTAAAGAATCTTTGGTGGGTATGGAAATTATTTAAAGGCGACCAAGTAAGAGGGTGAGAAGATGAAAATTGCATTAATTGCACATAACGATATGAAAGATTCATTGATGGCGTTTGTTAAAGAAAATGAAAAGCGATTTGAAAAATTTGAGCTTTGTGCAACGGGAACGACAGGGAAATTAATCATGGAAAACACAGGACTTGTGGTTGAACGATTCCATTCAGGACCTCTCGGTGGAGATCAAGAGATTGGGGCGTTGATTCCATCAGGAAAAGTACAAGGCATTATCTTTTTCCGGGATCCGTTAACGCCACAACCCCACGAACCAGATGTGAATGCTCTGCTTCGCTTATGTGACGTATATAATGTACCGTTGGCAACGAATTTTGGCTCAGCAGAAGCGATTTTGGATTACTTACATAAGAAGGTAGTAGCTTCCTTCATTTAGTAATCATTGGAGTTGATGACGTTGCAACGGTATTTTATTAAAGAGGACCAGATAAGAGATGACCAAATAACAATCGTTGGTCCGGATGTGCATCACATGGTGAATGTGATGCGTTTTGGTGTTGGTGACCAGATGATTCTATGTACCGATCAGAAGAAAAGTTGCGTGGTGGAAATCTTAAGTTTGGCTAAAACAGAAGTCCAAGTTAAGGTGGTCGCTGAAAAGTCGGAATTTGTCGAATTGCCTGTTTCGGTGTCTATTGCCCAAGGAATAATTAAGTCGGATAAGATGGATTGGGTGGTTCAGAAAGGGACGGAGTGTGGGGCGTCTGGCTTTGTTCCCGTGCGAATGAAGCGGTCGGTGGCAAAGGTGGATCCGAAAAAGGCCAGTAGTAAAGCCTGTCGTTGGCAGAAAATTGCACTGGAAGCCGCACGCCAGTCCCACCGTCAGATGGTACCTATTGTGGCTGATGTTGCCAGTTTTAGTCAATTATTGACCATGCAACAGCAATACGATGTGTGTTTGTTTGCTTATGAGGCTTTCGATGCGAAAGACAAGCAGAGATTGGCGACGACACTTCGAGACGTAGAAGATGGAGCAAGGGTTTTGATCTTAATCGGTCCAGAAGGGGGCATCGATGAGACCGAGGTTCATGCCTTGACCGATGCTGGCTTTTTGCCAATTGGGTTGGGTCCGAGAATTTTGCGTACAGAAACGGCACCGATTTATGTGTTGTCGGCGATTTCTTATGTACTTGAGATAGAAAGAGGATAGATGATGAGTAGGAAAGTCGCATTTCACACCTTAGGCTGTAAGGTGAATTATTTTGAGTCAGAGGGAGTCTGGCATAACTTTAAAGAGGCGGGTTACGCGCG
>Ga0131853_10015176_pt1 | contig 14097 bp, 4 predicted proteins | sample TergutLab28metaG_FD_92764 | JGI IMG/M metagenome (GOLD analysis project Ga0131853, IMG submission 92764) | Labiotermes labralis P1 segment gut microbial communities from Petit-Saut dam, French Guiana - Lab288 P1 (version 2) (version 2) | ecosystem: Host-associated > Arthropoda: Insects >... | reverse complement strand
TCAAGATTTCGATAACTCTCCCAAGATTGCGTAATTTGGCGTAAACCTTAAAATAAGGAGGGTATTATGAAAAAATTTCTTGCTTTAATTGTAATTCTCACCATGGTTCTCGCTCTGATTCCAATGGGTTTGAACACTTTAACTGTAACAGCTATGCCTGACCATGATCCGAGAGAAAATCCGAACATAATGTGGCATACCGTGCGACTTGAATACGGTGCGTTTGTACGTGACGGTAATCCGCCCGAACCGCCACAAGGACGTATGTTGATCTTCTCTGATAGTCGTCCCGGTGGCGCGAACAGAGAGCCGTTCTTGCGTTTCGAGTTTGGTGATATTTTAGAATTGTATAGAACAGGTCAAATTTATATTCAAGAATTTAGACTAAAAATGAACTTGAATGAAGCCGTGTGGCATCAGCCGACAGGTATTTATATAATGCCGGAGCGCATGGCTCACTTTGATTACATGACCTTTGTATGGGCTGATATTACACGGGTAAATGGCGGTACATCAATGTTTAACAATTTCCAACATTTAGTTGGAGAAATTACTCCTCGCGCAGCGGGAGCTTTGCTTTCCGGTAATTTATGGCATAACCCTAATCGTCCACTAATGACGGGTGTTAGCAACTTTTTCGATCAATACCCTGAAGCTACCGGTGTAACTTTAAGGGTATCCGGGTTGTTCAGACAACCTGGTGCTGCTGCTGTTTTTGGAGCTACAAATCATACTATTTTCTCGTTTACAGGCATGTCAAGATTGCCCGGTGAGCCAATTTTAAGAATTGGTTTCATCACATACGCTATGAATTTGGTTGAAGATGCGATGGAAGAGTTTGATTTTGCTGAAGATCTTAGAAACCTGTCAACAAATTTGTCATTACCAACGTCATGGCACAATGGTGTTGCAATAAATTGGCATTCATCTGATAACAGCGTAATTGACTCAGCAGGTTTTATTACAAGACCGGCATTCGGAGAAAGCGACAGAACCGCAACTTTAACCGCGACTTTCTCTCATCATGACAGCATTATGGGTGCGCCTTATTCTAAAACGAAAACGTTTGACGTAACGGTGCTCGCGAATCGCGCGAATCCGAATCATGCTGCTTATACTTACCCTGCAACTGTTGGCGGAGCTCCTATACTTATATCAGGGCAAGACGTAAGTGTTAATGTTTCAGGTATTTTGGCTAATTCGAACATTGACTCGGCTTGGCTAAGACTTGTTCCGATTAACGGCGAATTTGAAGTTGGCGCTAATGTTACAGTTAACGGCGTTACCAGACAATTAGACCATACAGGAAGCGTTTATATAGGCGATTTCTTGTCTGCTATCAGAGCTAATGGCGCAGCAACTCAAATTTTTACAGTTACGTCAACCGCGGCATTCCACGGAGCCGCAGCTTCGGTTACAAATGATTTGCGTCCTGCGATAGTCGCTCCGGCTATCTCTGAAGCATTGCTTGAAACCGCAAATTATATTATGAGTGGCGCGATACATTACGGAGATTTAAATTTTGTGCGCAGTAATTTGAATTTGTTTACTACCTGGAGATATACTCCGACTATCTCGTGGGCGTCAAGCCACCCGGAAATAATTGTTCCTTCAGGAGTGCTTACTCGTCCGGAAAATGATACAACTGTTACATTGACCGCGACAATTACTGCGCCTGCAACAGGTGAATCGATTACGCGAACAATAACTGTTATCGCGTTAGGTCGCAGTTCTGACGCCGCTTACTTTGAAAGGTTGTTATCCGAAATAACATTACGAAGAGCAGTTGAAACGAACAACTTCCGACTTCCGACTTCGATTTACGGCACAAGATTGACAGTTAATTGGGAATCAACAAATACTTTAGTTAGAGATATAACCCAAGGCGCAGGAGGTTTTGCGAATGTAACAATTATTCGTCCGCATAATCATCATGAACTTGTTACGTTTACTGCTGTTATCGACGATGACGGCACAAGAGTAGAACACAACTTCTTTATTACACTTGTCAGACACACAGGAGATAATCGTCTTTTCAACAGAGTTGTTGTTCATGGCGATGCAAACATGCGAAACGCTGTTAATGAGAACCTGGATATCCCATGGATAGTAGGTAATAACAGAACAATTTCAATTGATACCGGGTCTACTCAACCTTTCAACGAGTTCTTCATGGTGTATGAAGGTGTGAATACAAGCGGAATGAGAATATATTCTTCTGTTGACGGCAACACTTGGCGGCATGCTTATACCGTGGGTGCTATCGTGCCGAATGCACCGAACCGAATTGTTCTGCCTACGATGTTATTCGACAGATTTGTTCGTTTTGAGTTGCCTACAGGCATTTCCGCAGTGAACATGATAGGCGGATATGCTGATACAATCGATGTTGGTGGAAGTGCTCTTGATGAATTTATCGCAAGAATTCCCAGACCACCTGCGTTTATCAACGGAAACTTCACATTGCCAACAGTAGTAGACAATATTCCAATAACGTGGACTTCAAGCCGACCTTCTGTTGTTAGCGTAGCGTTGGGATCTGCACCGAATACCGCAGATTTTACGTTTAGTATTCCTCCGTTCGGAAGTGCGAGCGGCATAAATACTCAAGCGTCGTTTATGTTCGAAGGACAACATCAAATCGTAAACTATCAAAGTACTCATCCTGTTCAAGGTCAGCCAGGAAACAATGGCACCGGACCTAGCGGTCCCGGCGGCGGTGGCGGCGGAAACTGGAACCGTCCCGGCGGCGGAATGGACGTTGGAAACATAAGTAATGTAATACCGCCACCTCCAATAGATCAACCTGTTGAACTTCCGTTCAACGACATCACCGGCCACTGGGCGTCTCACCAAATTGTTTGGTTATACAGCCGCGGATACGTTAGCGGCTTTGGTAATGGAGTATTTGCGCCAAACAACTCAATGACTCGCGAGCAAATGGCTCAAATTATCGCAAACGCGTTCGAACTTGAGCGAACCAATGGTGGCAATTCGCCGTTTGCGGATGTAGCCCCAGGAGATTGGTTCTATAATGCGGTATCGGCGATGTATGACCACGGAATTTCACTTGGCGATGGCACAGGAAACTACGGCGTTGGATTGAACATCTCTCGTCAAGACGCGGTTGTGTTGCTTTATCGTATGTTGGTAAACATGGACGCGCTTGCCGGAACCGCTATAGTAGCGGCGGCATTTAACGATTATGCAGCTATCGCTGATTATGCGAGAGAGGCTGTTGACGCGTTCCGTGCGTTGGAAATCGTAACCGGTGACCCGGCAGGAAACTTTAATCCGACCGATTCGATTACGAGAGCTGAAATGGCAATCATCATCTACAGAACTTTGGAGTTTTTAAGATAAGATAAATAATTGAAAAGAGCCGCTTCGCGGCTCTTTTTTATGCAAATTTTTGCAAACAAAATGTTTCTTACTAAAATATGTCCATGTTACTTGAAATTACCAGCATAATTGGTTTTTAAGAGAGCAAAATATGATTGTAACATATTGTTTTCTTATTTTAAAATTTGAAGACAATAAATATAATGCATATAAAGGAGTGAAACAGAAATGGCTAGAAATCAATATGTAGTTCCTCAAGCGAAAGACGCTATGAACAAATTTAAGATGGAAGCAGCTTCTGAAGTAGGAGCGCCTACTAGCTCTTAAAGAAAATTTAATACATATCCGACCCACCAAAAAATGGGGCAGTTAACTAACTGTCCCATTAAATTAATTTATCAACTAAAAATTTTAATTCGACTTTGCTAGTCGAAAATTCGATAATTTCCCAATTCGATCCTCGATCGCGTGATAATCTGAGTTTATTAAACTGTTAAATAAGCTGTTCAACCACAGGTGTACAAAATGCACAAAAATAAAACAGAAATTTTGTTGACCATTTATTGGCAAAATACACAATTTATGTTGACGAAAACCGTGATTTGTTGTATAATTTTATATGTAATCAAATAGAAAGTCACAGGAGTTGACAGCGCTACCAACACCATCAACTCCCTAAGTAATAGCGCACCAGAGATGCTAACACTTATTGTGACCAATAATATTATAACCAAAAATTTACAATTAATCAAGTGTTTTTTTGAAAAATGTGTTTTTTGTGTTATTTTTGGTCGAATAAACAAAAAGTTATGCCGAGTGTAGCTGTTATAATCAGCTATGTTCGGCATTTTTTAAATTTACGAATCAGGAGGCGATTGCGATGTGGTATTTTTAAGTAGTATAGGCGCTTAGAAGTATAAAAACAAAAATCACGAAGGGGAGAGAAACAAATGAGAAAAGTATTAGCTTTAATACTGACAATCGCGATGTTATTTACACTGTCAATCGGCGTGATGTGGGCTATTGCGGACTACGATGACGACGAAATTATTCATGTCACCATCGGAAATATTACTGTCTTGGTTGAAGATGGCGAAGAAGTCACAAATCCCGGCGATTCGGGAGAAGTCGCGCGGGAATCTGACGATGAGAATGAGGAACTTGTAAACGATAGCGAGCTTATCGAAACCGAGTGGGAGTGGTCATTACCGCTGCTTGAGATTGACGTAGAGCCGCCTCGGTATGATCGATATATTTCGCGACCTCAACGCCCGACACTTACGCGGGAGTTTGCGACAGAAATGAGGGACAGACTGAACGAAGAAATCGCGCAAGCGGAAATAATGCCGCGAAAAATGACTCGAATGGCTCAATTAGAAATAAATAATTTAGAAATATATAACTTAGAAATTACAGAGCGCTCGGAATTTGATGAAACAATCTTTGATGAAACAATTGATGTTGAAAATCAAATTAGAGCGTCTTTTTATACAATTTGGATGTGTCCGTTTGACTCGTCTAACATTGCTTTTGACGAATACGGATACCAAATCGCGCCGTATTTGCTGAGAAATCAGGTTGTGTTTAATCAAGCGACCGGCGAATATATGTGGAACAATTTTGTGATAGACATAGAAGATATGAGATATTTTCGAGAGTTATCTACACTTTTCGAACGCAGAAAATTAGTTCAAACGAGCAACAACGCGGCGGCTTATGCCGGTTTAGCGCGTTTTAGCGCGTTTGAATCAACGATAGTAGGTGAAAGACCGATTATAGATATTTTCCCCGACCCAAGATTGGCGCAGGAGGTTGCAAATTTTTTGAATAAAACGATAAATTGCCCTGTGACACAAGGAAGATTACGTGATGTGTCGTGGCTTTCCATAAGGGGCGGGACTCCGCAAATTCAGTCATTGGAAGGCATACAATATCTGAATCTAAGTTCGCTTGACTTGGTCGATCAAAATATCAGCGACCTTGAACCATTGATGGGCCCATTATCAGAATTGAATTTGTGGTGGTTAACGTTAGACCATAACCAAATCAGCGATCTTAGCCCGCTGTCGCAACTCAATCTTTCGGGGTTAGCCGGAATAGATTTAAATCACAACCAAATCAGCGACCTTAGTCCGTTAGCGCAAATTCATTTCCCTAATTTATTTGACCTGCATTTGAATCATAATCAAATCAGCGATCTTACTCCGCTAATCAATATGACCACTTTAATGACGTTATCATTAAATAATAATTTGATTAGTGACCCCAGTCCTTTATCTTCACTATTTGGCCCGGAATGGTCATGGACAGGCCTAATGTGGGTTAATTTAAGATACAACCAAATCAGCAACCTTAGATTGTCCATGCTGCATTCGGGGGTGTGGATTGACGCGAGTAACCAAATTTTTACGCAACCACAACCTTTTACAAATCCGCTCAGCGTCGTCACTAAGCGTGTGACAGACCAAAACAGTTGGCGAACTGTTGAGATGTTTCCGATTACTCCCGGTGGTGTTCTTGATGCCCAAGGAACCGAAATTACATGGTCGTGGAGCGACGTTTACCGAGCTCCGGAATATGTTTCGTATGGCTGGAGTCAAGGTATAGTTTTTGAAGGTTGGGGGCAGCCGCCAAGAAATATCGGTCATTTCAGCGGCACGGTGACAGTGCCTATTTCAGACAGACCTATGCCTTTAGGTATAATTGGAGACCTTTTTCCAGATCAAAGATTGGCGCAATCGGTTGTGACAATGTTAAACGGCGTAAGAGCAGGCGGTCGCAACGGCTGGACTTTAGGATGCTCGGTGGCGCAATCGCAATTGAATGCGATACCGGAGCTTTCTATAGTTGGCGGCCATCCAAGAATTTCTGACTTGAGAGGTATACAGCATCTTCAAGGGTTAATTAGCTTTACCGCAACGGGGCAAAACATTAATAATATTACACCATTGCGTTCTCTAACGAATTTAGCATCGTTAAATTTGAGCAATAATAGAATTAGAAACATTGTACACTTTAATGATTTGCAGTTGAGCAGTGGGTTGGAAATTTTGAATTTATCTAACAACGAAATTGTAAACCTTACCGGTGTACACAACTTGACTTATCTGACGTCTTTGACTTTGAACAATAATCAAATTAGTGATCTTACACCGATGAGGAGCATGCGCGGACCCGACCTGCAAGTTTTAAATCTATCCCACAATGAAATTGTGAGCCTTTGGGGTATAGAGAACTTGACTAATTTGACAAGTTTGACGCTAAACAATAACCGAATCAATAGTCTTGAGGAACCGACTCTTTATACGCCTAGTTCGCTTCGTAATATGTCTGGTTTGCAAACATTGAATTTAAACAATAATGACATTACAAATCTTTCAGGGCTGGGAAACATGACAAACTTGAGAACATTGTTATTAAGAGATAATCAAATAAACAATATTACAACACTGAATAGAGCAGTTAGCTTGAATAGATTGGATTTGTCTAACAATAGGATTAGCAATCTTACGCAGTTGTCAACGTTGGTCGGATTAAGCACTTTAAATTTAAGTGACAATCAAATTAGCGACATTCGACCGTTGAGGTCGTTGAATAGATTATGGCGATTGGATATATGGGATAACTATATTGAATGTATTGAGCCATTATCCGGAATGGCCGAGTTGAGAGGATTGTATTTAGGATATAATAAAATTAGTGATGTAAGTCCGCTGAGGGGAATGTTTTATTTGCAGGATTCATCTTTGATTAATAACCGAATCGGTGATGTTTCACCATTATCGCATTTAACCCATAGCGGGAATTTATGGTATATTAATGTTAGCAACCAAGAAGTCATACTTGACTCGGTAGAATGGGAATATTCGATTATGGTTCGAAATATTATACGAAAAGAATGTGGGATGTTGGTTGCGCCTTCTTTCATTAGTGATAATGGCGAAGCTGATAGTAGGTTCGATCATATTGTGTGGTCAGGGAATGATTTGACGCGAAATGTTGTTGCATATAGTTGGGATGATCATATTTTAAATGTGGGTTATGATTGGCGGCCAATAGGTACGTTCTCCGGAACCGTGACGGTGGAGATTGCAAACATGGTTAGTTTCCCAACCACCACTCTCCGCCCGGCAGTAGACTTATTTGTACGGCATGACAGAGGTCTTGCGCCGCAAAATGCCGAATCATATCGCGACCCGAACGCAAACGGTCTTCGTTGGCATAGTCTTAGCAATGGCAGTCAACTTGTTATAGGCATGGATCATGCTTCAAACAATCCGGCGGGCGCGCATCGCGAAACTTTTATGAGGTTTGATGTAACAGCAGAGCAAGTTCAAGCAATTCGCAACGTTTCGGGCGATGATAGAATAATGTTCAACCTATTTATAATTGAAACTATTGGCACAGCGGTTCAGCGGCATATCGACTTGCATTTACTTCCCGCTGACAGAGCGGGATTTGTCACCCCAACTTATCCGAGTCGTGCAACTCCGCGGCAACCGGGCGTGTTGATGACCGCTTACGACGCGTTTCGGGCAGGGATTACTGCGCGCGAAAATTTTAGGTATAATGTTGTGCAACCGGACGCGCAATCGGATAGAATATATAATCCGTCGCAAATTTCGCCTATGACAGTTGATGAATTTGTTAGTTTCGACTTGACCGACGCGTTGCAAAGATATTTTAATGAAAACCCGAACGCGAGAAGTTTTGCGTTTGTTTTGTCAAACCTAAGAGGGAACGGGCTTATGATTGTGGCGGCGAATAGCCATAGAAATTACGAATACAGGAGACCACATATATTAATACCTGAAAGTGCTGCGCCGCCTGCTTCGATATCTACTGTTGCTCCGGTAGTTGATTTGTTTGTTCGTAATGACACCGGAATATCGGCACGAAGTCGAGATGAAATCTCGCGCGGCGGCAACGGAGTAGTACCACAACCGGAAAACCATGAATTAGTAATTGGGCAAAATCATTTAGTTACTAATCAAGTCGGTGCATATCGCGAGACTTTTATGAGATTTAATTTGAGTGCGGCAGAAATTGCGGGAATTTTGAACGCAAGCGGAATAGGCAATAATCGAGCCGTTCTTAATTTATTTGTAACCGCACCACCGAGCCCTATAGCTTTTGGAACTGCTCAGGAACGCGCGATTAACGTTCGTGTGGTGTCTGATAGTGCGATTCGGCGCGGCATGACTTACCTTAACGCATTTGACGCGGGAATTACGTCGCGCGAACACTTTAGAACGAGCCCTAACGTGGTGTCAGAGCATATATTTTTGAACGGTTCGGGTGAAGCTTATACGCGATTGAACAGATTTTTCGAAATTGATTTGACTGCCGTTTTGCAGAGACATTTCCAAGACCATCCTGCCGGAACTCGCGGAAGCTTTGGTATCGTTTTGTATAATTTGGATGGAAACGCACTTATCGTCGCCGCTTCAACGAGGCAAGATGAGGAATTTGAGTATAGAATGCCGACCCTCACGGTGCCGGTTGGAGAGAGGGAAGGCAGTGCCGGTATAAGTGATGTAGAACTAAATACTACTGCCGGCTCAAGATATACCATTCTTGTATCAGGAAGCAATGTTGTAAATGGCAACAGAGAAGTTACTATAAATTATAATCCGGAATTCTTAAGAGTCGATGATTCATGGGCGCGCACTTATGGAAGAAGGCTTAACTATGGTTTAGGCGCAAGAACCGACGTGGATGTTATTGAATTTGATTCCGTAAATGGATTAATAAGGTTCAGGTTTAATGATGATATAGCAAATGGAAGATCTCTTTCCGGTGTGCCGATTATAGTAAGGTTTGTTGGAATAAAAGAAGGCGCAACAACTGTAGAATTACGATGATTAAAAATCTATACCAAAGAAGGAGTTTATTATGAACAATAAAAAAATAATTTCATTATTTTTATCTATAGCGTTATTTGCCGGTTTGTTTTTATCAAATATTGTTATAGCAGACAATGATTTCGACATGGATTTTGTCGAAATGTTTGATGATAGCTTTGAGTTTGATTATGAAGTTTTTCAAGAAGAATTAGCAGAGCGGCAAAGGATATTATCAGAAAACGCAGCTCAAATTATGCAAAATTATGATAATTATACTTATCTTGCAAATGAACAGCGAAGAATTTTAACACAATATCATGATGTCCGTGTTGATACAATGACAGCGACTGCTAATGCCGGATATTCACTTGAAGATTCTATACCAATTGCGTTGATGATGCAAAGACTTGATTTGACTTTGGAGCAGATAGAGCAAATGATAGAAGTCAGAGGAAGTTTAGAATCTGCCGAAAATGAAGTAACCCAATTTAATGAATATTTTTATATTTATCATTTTATCAGATCGGCGTCTCGCGATATATATAACGAACTTCTGGTTGACGGATATGACGCTGAAAATATATTGCGTGCTTATGCAATGTCTTTGTTAATAGGCGCAGATGTTCGCGATATAATTGCTTTTAACGATGAGGAAATGACAGAAGCGGACTTATTACAATTTAATACAGAAGAACAAGAATTGCTTATAAATATAGCCCAAATAAGTAGAAGTCGGTTGGAATATATTAAAAATCATGTAATTGAATCAGGAATAAGTGCGGTGGAGCTTAATGATGAACTATACTCATATTTCATAGAAGTCGGCATAATTATGTCAATAGAGCCTATGTTAATAACGCCAACACCAATGGCAGCGAATTTTAATGATGATTTTTACTTTATTCCTGAATTTAGGAGAAATGGTAGTGACAGCATAAATATACAAACCGGCGGATTGACATTTGAACATCAAGTAGTTAATTTGCCGGGAGTCAATGGGCTTGACTTAAATATAATTGCTCGATACGATTCTGACAGCCAAAGAAAAATAGCTTACACAGGGCAAGCTGGAACACTAATGAATCGGCATGCAAAAGCCCCGCAACCTTTGTCTAATTTTGCATCAGGATGGAATTTTAATTTCTCAAGAATAGAGAACTCAGCACCTTGGGGGCGCGGTTTTAGTGGTCGTACACTTATAACGTCAGCAGGAACTACACATAACTTTGCAATTTCGCGTAGTGACGCCAATAACCCCGCTGTCGTTGATGGAAGATATCGATTGGGAAATAACAGGTTTAACAATCTTGTTCTTTGGCAAGATATTAATAGCGCTTTTCATAACGGAAACGTAGGTTCAAGCTTTCGTTTAGAAAATCTACAAACCGGGAGAAGCGAATATTTTGATAGTGACGGCAATTTAATTGGAATAAGAGATAGATTTGGAAACACAATAAATATCAAACACACAAATGCTAATGGTGGTATAGGCGGTGATATAGTAAAAACATTAATTACAGATACACTAAACAGAATCATAACATTTGAGCGAAATAGCGAAAGACTTACTATTACGCTCCCCGATAAAAACACAGTAATATTTGACCTTAATTATGATAGACTTAGTTTATTAGCATGGGCAACACTATATACAGTATCACAAATTACTGATCAAAAAGATCTTGTAACCATGTTTAGCTATACTAAGGAATTATGGCGCAACCCGAATGATTTTTATGCGGCAGCAATGATTGACTCGATATTATATCCATCCGGTTTAGAGACGATTTTTGAGCATAGGTATTTTTGGGATGGAAGAGGAAATAACTATCGACGACTTATTTCTAGGCATGATACTTACAATGGAGCAATATACAATAAAGAAACTTATGAATATAATAACTCATATTTGGAAGCAAGGTGGAATAATCATGTTCAATTTGGATTATCGATTACAGACAGTCATGGATTAAGAACGGTTCATACTTTTAATAATTTAGCTCTCAGAACAAGTACAGTAATATATGCTTACGGAGAAACTACTCCTCGTAAATCAGTGCAATATTCTGATTTCGATCGAGCGCTTCCGCAAAAGGTGACGACTAGAATACATGATACTGATAGTAATCAATTTCAATATACTACAGAAACTTTTGAGCGTGATATACATGGAAATGTTATAACTCATCGCAGACCCCGCGCAGGCTCGAGTTTTAACGCGTCCGGAGTTGTTATACCTGGAAATCAGCATTACATAACAACGATGACATATCATCCGGTTTATCAATATTTAACCTCCCGGCAATTCCGCCAAAATCCAACCACAATTATCTGGGAAGAGTTTACACCAAGTACGTTGGAAACCGTACCAAATCTTCCTAAAGGTTCCGTCATCACATCTGCAAGGGTATATTCCGGAAGCACTTTTGAATCTCGGACGCTTCAAAGTAAAACAGAATTTTTAGAGTTTGATGATAGCGGAAATCCTACGAAAATTAGAGTTTGGAACAATCAAGGTGCTGATATATACACTCACATTACATATTGTGAAAATAACGCGTATGTTAAAAGCAAGAGGGTGCAGGATGATGTATACGGCGACAGAACTGAAGCATTTACCTATACTCTGATGGGGCAAATTAAAACCCATACTGACGGAGAAGGCAATGTTACAACTTTCAGATATGACGCTTTGGGTCGAAGAACTCAAATAGAACACGCCGACGACACGAAGCAAATATTTGATATCGATGATGCCGAAAACACTATTACACTTATTAATGAAAGAAATTACCAATTAAAATATGTGTATAACGAATTCGGAAACATAAGATTTATAAAAGATATCAATGTTTTGCCTCATGTAATTTTGAGAGAATTCGGTTACGATAATATGCAGCGCGTTTCCTATGTGTTCGATGGAAACCGCAATAAAATTCACTATACTTATGATCATTTTGGAAGAGTAATAGCTACAAAAGTGTTCGAGGCAAGGGAAGACGGTTCTCCGATTTGTATAGAAAGTGACAATCCTATTTACGAGGAAACTATATTATTTGAAGATTTTCTGTCCACAACAGAATCTAGGATAACAAGAACAATAGCAGGAGAAACAAGAACCATCGGTGACGTAACTGCCAATGCGCCGGATATTATATCTGTACAATACTTTGATAGGTTTGGTCGCTTACTTAGAGAAGGCCGTGTAAACGGAATCACAGGCGTTGAGCGCATAGATCGTTATATAACAGAGTTTGATTTTTTAGATAATATATTAGCTGAACGACTAGGAGTTGACCCTGTTGGACGAACCACAACCAGATTCACACGCAATTTTGCGGGACAAGTGTTAACTCAAAGCAATTACAGAAATGATACAATCACATTTGCATACGATAGTTTGGGAAGAAATACTAGTATTACAGATGCGCGCAGAAATGTTACGCAAAACAGATTTAATAATTTCGGTCAGTTAACACATACACAAACCGGTATATTTGTAAGTGAGTTTGAATACGACAATAACGGAAATTTAATCACTGAAATCGTCGGAAGTGGAGATACAGAAAGGCGTACAAATTTTTCATACAATAATCGCAATCGTTTAGAGTGGGCAAGAATCCAAAATGATGTAGGAACAGGCTACGTTTATACGATTTATGAGTATGATGGCATTGGAAATTTGACTGATATGTTTGTCGGAAACACATCCTCAACTGTTAGAGACGGACTTCGTACCAGCTATACTTACGACCACTTGAATCGTCTTACAAGCATGACCGATCCAATGGGATTTGTTGAGGAATTTACGAAGTTTGACGGCAATAATAATGTGCTAAGACAAATTGATAGAAATGGAAACGTTATTGATAATGAATTTGACGCATTTGGCAATCTTACAAACGTAGATTCAAGCACAGGCGATTGGACTGAATTTGCTTTTGCCCGAACAGGAGTTCCGCTACAAGTAAGGAATGAAAATTTATCAACTATATTCTCTTATGATGGGTTTGGCAGGCTTGCGAATGAATTTCAATTTGACGGCATTGACGACATTGAGCGGCAACACAGATTCAATAATCTCGATCAACGAACTGATTTTCGGCTCTATGTGAACGGTCAACGAGAAATGCATCAAACTTTCTCATACACCACGCTTCATCAGCTACATCAAGTGTTTGCGGGATTAGCCGCCTTGCTTGCTACTTATGCGTATGATGCTAACGGAAATATTGCAACAATTACGCGCGGAGCCGGAGCGAATCAAATAGTAACCTCAATCGACCGAAATAACGCGAATATGATAACAAATGTAACAAATCGACGCGGCAACGGTACGACAGGCCCGATTCTATCAAGCTTCGTTTATGAGCATTTTAATGATGGAAATATCGAAAGTATAACCGAATATACCGGCAGAGTTATAACTTTTGAATATGGTAGATCAGGCAGATTGCTTAACGAAACCGACACATTCGGCGGAATTACCACATCTACGACTTTCACATACGACAACTTCGGCAATCGCACAAGACGAGAGGTAACAGGTGCGAATCCGTCAGTAACGTCATATAATTTCGACGAAAACAACCGAATTCTAAGCACACACACAACTTCGGGTAACACTACTGATATCAGGCAGTTCCACTACGACCCAAACGGCAATATGCTGTTTAGGCTGGAGAGTCAAATCGCGCCGGGAATCGGTAGCGAGAACTTAGGAATCAGTCTGCTTGGCGAAGAAGGACACGAAAACGTTTGGCAATTCGAATACGACGGATTCAATCGCTTGACAAGAGTGCAAAACGGTGGTAATATAAGCACATACACGTACGGCGGCGACAGTATGCGCATCAGCAAAACGGTGAACGGCGTCGAAACTCGGCATATTTGGGACGGAGCGCATATT